>Ga0209824_10000130_pt1 | contig 52884 bp, 52 predicted proteins | sample VDWuncwatermetaG_FD_184124 | JGI IMG/M metagenome (GOLD analysis project Ga0209824, IMG submission 184124) | Wastewater microbial communities from Netherlands to study Microbial Dark Matter (Phase II) - VDW unchlorinated drinking water (SPAdes)... ...
ATCCAGAACGCGTACTCCCAGGGCTTGGAGGAATGGATGACCAAAGGAGCACCCCAGCTCCCGATAGTCTCTCAGGTGTTCTCTCTCTCCGCTGGCCCCAGGTGTTATATCCTCTGTGTGCCGTGGGGAGTGTGGGTCTTTGCGTCCTTCTTCACATCGGCGTGGGTATGGATCTACGTGCTCACAGGCGCGCTGGTCAAGATGCTGTGCTGGTTCGGAATTTCGATCTGTGCGCTAGACATCGACACAAAGCCGATAGCCTCGCTCGGATGGGTCGGCATGGTTCTCGTGAGCGTCACGTACTGGGCGGCAGCGATCTTGAAACTGTAAGGGTGAGGAGGGCAATGAGGGTCAGGCCTGAGTCTGGACCCTTCGACTCGGGCCAAGGGCTTGGGCCGTCCGCCCTCGCTCAGGATTCCGCCCTGCGGGCAACGGGAGTAGGTGGCACAGGCTCTGCCCGTGGGGCTCCACTTCAAAGCGTGCCTGGATAGAACATCAAGTCGCCGTCCAGTGGAATGATTTCTTTGAATGACGGTAGGGCTTGTCCAAATCCCAAAGCTTGCGCTGGTTCGGTTGGCAACCGGCTTCAGACCGCGGTTGCAAGTGCAATCGAATCGGCGAGAAGAATAAGTCAATACGCAGGCACGACCCCGAATTCCGGGGACATAATACTAATTTGGCTTGGAGCTTCAGAGGCAAGCTTTCCTTTCTAGACAATCTTGGCAGAGCGACGCCATCCGCTGCTTGGTCGGATAGTGCCGCTAGTGCGATACGGATTCCCGGCCTGTCGATTACGCTGCACGTCTTGGAACGAGAGCTACGACCACGTCCGCATCGAGAACCGCCGCGATCCGGCGCAGGAGGGGCAGGGAATGGCGTTTATATCCGGCCTGCTCGATCGCGGACACCGCTTGTTGGCTACAGCCCACCTTCTTCGCCAAATCCCTTTGCGACCATCCCTTCGCTTCTCTCAGGCGGCGGATTTGAAAAGCGACCTCCGCTTCAGTTCTTCTTTTGTCGAAAGCTGCCGCAAACGCGGGATTCCGCCTCAAACGGTTCATCTGCTTCTGAAAATCGTCCATAAGCGCTACCTCCCGAGATATTGCTTCATGCGCCGTGCCGCGATTTGAATCTCCGATTGCGGCACTTCACGCGTCTTTTTCACGAATCCGTGGAGAAGCACGAACGTCTTCTCTGTATGCAAGAAATACAAGATACGCAACTGGCGTCGTGATCTGATTCGTAACTCCCAGAGGCCTTTTCCTAGAGGAGCTACCCAGGGTCGACCGAGAGAGATGCCGTGAGATCGTAGCATGTCGATCCCGACCATGATCTCGACTTTCTCCTCCATCGCCAGGCCGTCAATGAAGGTCTCAATGGGGGATCTTCCGCTAGCTTCCCGGAAGTAGACAACGCGCCAATCCACTGACCGATGATACAAGATTTATCTTGTGCGCTCAAGACCAAAGACGAGGAGCTTCAGGGGCCTGGGTTTCCTTTCTAGACAATCTTGGCAGAGCGACGCCGTCCGCTTCTTGGTCGGATAGTGCCGCTAATCCGTGATTCACGCCACGCGTTTCCGCAGAAGATTTTTCTTCTCACGCGCTCTGGTAAGGAAACGTGCTCGTGAATCGCGGTTCGTGCTCGTGTTCGTTTCCCGAATGAGCATAGATATCACGTGCAGACTTCCAGATTTATACAAAAGGGCTGGTGCTTGTCATATTTGCTCAATTGCGCAAATACGCAACTATCGCCGTGAGGGTGAGGCGGAATCGATCTACTTCCTAGACCACGCATCCACCGGGAACGCGAAATAACCGGCCTTTCATTTCTTCCGAGCCTGAGATATCATTCGGTCATATGGCAAAACGGATTCAGCAGCCTAAAGCCCCTGTCTATCCGCTCATGAGCCCGAGGGAGCGACTTGCGATATGGGAGAAGGCCCGGGGGCTATGGAAGCATCGGACTCCTGACCCAGCCCGGGAATTGAAGAGAATGCGCCAGGAATGGACGAGAAAGTCTTTTCGTCCTGATTAAGCGGCCTGGTGTACACGCTCGATACCAACGCGATCCTCTATTATCTCAAGGACGACCCCGATACCGTTTCTTCCCTCAGAAACGTCTTTACGAAAAACGTGCCTTTGTATGTGTCGGCCATAACCGAGTTGGAGCTTTTCGCGTTTTCAAACCTGCGCACCGCAGAAGAGAAGCTCATAGAAGAACTTTTAACCACGGTCGCAGTGATCTCCCTTGACTCTCATATCGCACGCCTCGCCGCCTTCATTAGGAGACAATATCGGCTCAAGGTCGCAGATAGCGTAATCGCCGCTACAGCGATGTTTACAGGCAGTACTTTGCTGACCCGCAACACGCGCGATTTCCGAAGGATTCCGAATCTCTCCCTGCTCAGGGTTTGAATATCTCGTCGGCAGCAAGCCTTCGTCCTTGAAAACCCCAGCAGTAATGACCTGCCTGAGTGCCGATGCAAGACTCTTGGTAGCCTCCTTGTCCACAAGAGACTCAGGTTCAAAGATGTAAGCAATCCTTCCTTCTCTAAGGGCTCCGCCATTACAGGGTTGATCTGCTTGGGACGATCCTTCATGTATTTTGGAACCAACAAAGCAACGCCATTTCCTCCCCCTTGCCAACCTTGTGGCACTTGAATAGAATTCCCCTCGCTATATATCTTGCTTTCATTTTAGGTAAAGGAGGTAGACGCAAGTTATGGAAGAAGAAAGAAAAGAAGGGCTTGAGCTCACCGAAGCTCAGATTGCAGTTCACTGGAAGGAAGAAGGGTATTACTACCCGTCACCGAAGTTTATTGGTCAGGCCAATGGCTCTGATCCGGATATTTTCGAGCGCTTCAGCGAGAAGAATTTTCCTGAATGCTTCAAGGAGTATGCTGATCTGCTCTCCTGGGATGAGTATTGGCATACGACGCTTGATACCACGAACCCCCCTTTCTGGAAGTGGTTTGTCGGCGGAAAGTTAAATGCGTGTTACAACTGTGTGGACCGGCACTTAGAGAAGAATAAAAACAAAGCCGCCTTTATCTGGGTGCCGGAGCTAGAGGATGAGCCTACCGAGACCATAACTTATCAGGAGCTTTATCTGAGAGTGAATGAGTTCGCTGCCCTTCTCAGAGACTTTTGCGGAGTTAAGGCCGGCGATAGGGTAACGTTCCATTTGCCGATGGTGCCGGCGCTGCCGGTCTCGATGCTGGCCTGTGCCAGGCTTGGCGTCATCCACTCTCAGGTATTTGGCGGATTCAGCGGCGCAGCCTGCGGGGGCAGAATAGCGGACTCCGGCAGTCATATTCTCGTCACGATGGATGGCTACTACCGAAATGGTGAACTGCTCGATCAAAAAATCAAAGCCGACGAAGCGGTTGAAGTGACGGCGAAGGCCGGCGTTCGTGTGGATAAGGTCCTGGTTTGGCGGCGTTATCCTGGAAAGTACTCCTCCCCGACGCCCATGGTGAAGGGTCGGGATTACTTCGTTGATGAATTACTTAAGAAGTATCGTGGCCAGAGAGTCGATCCCGTATCGATGCCGGCTGAAGCTCCTCTGTTCATGATGTATACCAGCGGTACAACGGCAAAGCCCAAGGGGTGTCAGCATAGCACCGGGGGATATCTGGCCTATGTTGCAGGCACGTCGAAGTATTATCAGGACATTCACCCGGAGGACGTTTATTGGTGCTTCGCCGATATAGGGTGGATCACAGGCCACTCCTACATTGTTTATGGTCCGTTGGCTATTTGCGCCACCAGCGTCATGTATGAAGGCGTGCCCACCTACCCGGATGCCGGGCGGCCCTGGAGGATAGCGGAGCGACTGGGCGTGAACATATTCCACACAGCGCCCACTACGATACGCATGCTAAGGAAAGCGGGTCCTGAGGAGCCCAGGAAGTACCATTATCATTTCAAACACATGACCACCGTGGGAGAGCCGATAGAGCCGGAGGTGTGGAAATGGTACTACCACGAAGTGGGTAAGGGAGAGGCGGTCATCGTGGACACCTGGTGGCAAACGGAAAATGGCGGCTTCCTCGGCAGCACGTTGCCGGCCCTCAAACCGATGAAGCCTGGAAGTTGCGGCCCCGGTGTGCTCGGCATCTATCCAGTAATCTATGATGAGGAACGGAATGAGCTTAAAGCCGGGAGTGGCAAGGCGGGCAACATCTGTATCAGGAATCCGTGGCCGGGGATATTCCAGACCATATGGGGGGACCCGGAGCGCTTCGTAAAGACCTATTATGAAAAGTATTGCAAAAATAAAGCTAGCAAGGACTGGCGCGACTGGCCTTACTTCGCAGGAGATGGAGCCACGCAAGCCGCCGATGGATACTTCCGGATTTTAGGGAGAGTGGACGACGTAATAAACGTTGCGGGTCACCGGTTGGGCACCAAAGAGCTAGAGGCGGCCGCTCTTACCGTAGAAGAAATAGCCGAGGCAGCGGTGGTGCCGGCGATAGATGAGTTAAGGGGTCGGATCCCTGAGATGTATGTCGCTCTCAAACCGGGTTACAACCCCGGCAAGGGAGTAGAAGAAAAGGTTAAAGACGCTATTGACAAAATCATCGGTAAATTCGCCCGTCCGCGAAACGTTTGGCTCGTCCCTGACATGCCCAAGACCCGTTCGGGAAAGATCATGCGTCGGGTCATTGCCGCGGTCTCTAACTTCATGGATGTGGGTGACGTCACGACGCTGGCCAACCCGGAGGTGGTAGAGACCATACGGAAAATGGTGCAAACGGAAAAGGCTCGACGCGGAGAGGTTCCAAAGGACCTTCCCAAAGAGGTGCTAGAAGAAATCAAGCGGTTTGGAGCAATAGACTAGGAAAGGAAGGCGATAGGCAACAGAAAAGAATTTTAAATTTTGGATTAAGTTGGTGTATTCCCCTCTCCCTCTGGGAGAGGGCTAGGGTGAGGGAAAACCGGAATGCAACTAGACGCCTCCACACCGAGGGACCAGGCTCGCCGACTGCGCCGTGACCAGACTGAAACAGAACGTAGACTGTGGGCCCGATTACGTGCACGACAGCTCTGCGGTGCCAAGTTCCGTCGCCAACATCCTATCGGCCGGTTCATTGCTGACTTTTGCTGTCTGGAACATGGCTTAGTGGTCGAGCTCGATGGGGGTCAACACGCGATACAAGTCGAAGCAGATCAGAGAAGGTCTGCCTTCCTGAGACGCCGAGGCTTTCGAGTGTTGCGTTTTTGGGACAATCAAGTGCTGGAAGATATCGACGCGGTGCTGGAACAAATCGTTGAGGCCCTAAGGGACCCTCACCCCTACCCTCTCCCTGGCAGGGAGAGGGTGAATAATACACCCGCACTAAACCCCGAAAAGAAGCAAAGAGGGAAAGACCGGCTATGAAAAAAATTCTTAGGCTCTTTACATTCGTTGTCTCGCTCGTGGGGTGTGTGGGAATGGCTCAGGCGCAGCAGGCAACGAAAATCCCCCGGATAGGATTCCTAAGTGCTACCTCCCTTTCCGCTGTCTCGGCCCGCATCGAGTCATTCCGGCGGGGTCTGCGCGAGCTTGGGTACGTGGAGGGGAAAAACATTGTCATTGAGTTGCGATCTGTAGAGGGAAAATTCGATCGCGTGAGTGAGCTTGCGGCTGAACTCGTGCGTCTCAATGTAGACGTCATCGTCACCGCTGGTTCAGCATCAACCCGTCCTGCCAAGGAAGCGACTGTTACGATTCCCATTGTCATGGGGTTTGATAATGACCCTGTCGGCTCAGGGTTCGTCGCCAGTCTTGCGCGACCGGGCGGGAATATCACGGGATTGTCCATCCTTTCCCCGGAGATAAGCGGAAAACAACTGGAGCTTCTGAAGGAGATTGTTCCTAGACTTGCCCGCGTGGCTGTCCTTGGGGATTCGACCGAGCCGGGCAATGCACAAGCGTTAAAAGAGATCGAGCTCGCCGCAGGGGCGTTCGGAGTGAAGCTTCAATACCTAGACGTTCTAGGTCCCAAGGATATTGAGACTGCATTTCGAGCCGCAAACAAGGGGCGCGCTGACGCAGTCCTCCTGCTGCCGAGCCCCATTCTCCTTTCTCAGCGAACACAGCTTGCAGAACTCGCGGCAAAGAGCCGGCTTCCGGCGACATACAGCAGGCCAGAGTATGTAGAAGACGGGGGGCTCATGAGCTACGGCGCGAGCATTACCGATCTATTCCGGCGCGCCGCCACTTATGTGGACAAGATCCTGAAAGGTGCCAAGCCCGCCGATCTCCCGGTGGAGCAACCGATAAAATTTGAGCTGGTGATCAATCTGAAGGCCGCCAAGCAGATCGGCCTGACCATTCCGCCCAACGTCTTGGCTAGAGCAGATAAAGTAATCAGATGATTGTGGAATCTAAAATCCAAAATCGAAAATCTAAAATCGCAAGGCGCGGGCGGATAAGGTGATTAGATGAAAGCAGGCGGAAGGCAGTAGGCAGGAACAGGCAACAGGAAGGAAGATCATGATCCGAAATAGAGTTTTTTTAGCTTTGCTCCTTGTTCTGATCTTTTCTGCATCCGCGTGGGCCCAGACAAGAGAGAAGATCCGGGTCGCTCTGGGGTCGATCTCGGTTAATTCCAGCGTGATCCCTATCGGCCAGCAAGCGGGGCTCTTCGCCAAGTACGGCGTCGATCTGGAGCCGATCTACATGGGCGGCGGCATGAACTCGCTGGCGGCGGTGACCTCCAATTCAGTTCAGTTTCTCGCCGCCGGTTCGACGGCGACCATTAGTGCGCGGCTCGGAGGCGTCGATATCGTTATGCTGTCGGTGCAATCAAGCAAGCTGGACTACACTGTGTTTGCCGCGCCTGAAATTAAATCGCCGCAAGATTTAAAGGGGAAGATCGTTACCGGGACGCGGCCAGGTGCTTCCGCCGACAGCGCGCTCCGTCTTTATCTACGTAAATCGGGATTAGAGCCTGACAAGGATGTCATCTTTATCTCCGTGGCGGAGAGTCAGCAGGGGCGTTTAAACGCGCTGCATCGGGGATCGGTAGCGGCGACGGTACTCGCTCCGCCTTTTAGCGGTATGGCGAAGGAGCTGGGGTTCCGTGAACTTGCTGATCTAAGAAAGACTGATATCGAGTATTCTGGAACTTCCATTGCCGGCATGGCTTCTTACATCAAGAGCCATCCGCAACTGGTAGAGAATTTTTTCAAGGGCTACATCGAGTCGCTCCACTACTTTAGGACGCAAAAGGAAAAAACCCTTGCCGGCATCATGAAATTCCTGAAGATGACGGATCGCGCCCGCGCGGAGGAGGGTTATGATTACTACGTTGACCTGATGCCGGTGATACCATACGCCAGCGCGCCTGGAGTTCGCAGTGTGCTCCAGAATTTGGCGCCGCGGCAGCCCAAAGCGGCGACGGCGAGTCCGGAAGACTTTTACGACAATAGTTTCCTAAAAAAGATCGATGATAGCGGTTTTGCAAAAACATTAGTTTCCCGGCGGTAGCGATGCCTTCCTTAATTGGATAGGCGATAGGCGGGAGGCAAAGGGCAACAGAAACTCGTGAAGGGAAGATTTATGAAGAAATGGCTCTCTCAAGGTCTGTTTGGCGCGATTTTCATTTGGTCCGTCATCTGGGGATCGTACGCGCAAGCGCAGGAGAAGCCGCTCAAGAAGATCCGCTGGGGTGTGACCTCGATTTCCGCCTCGAACTGGATTCCCTGGGTCGCCAAGGAAGCGAAGATCTACGAGAAGAACGGTCTGGACGTCGAACTGATTCTGCTGCGCGGATCGGGCCAAACCTCGGCAGCGATTCTTGGCGGCAGCCTTTTCGCCGCACCAGTTGCACTTCCGACCGTGATGCTGGCGGATCTCGGTGGCGCTGATCTGGTGAACGTGGCTCATACGGTCCCCGGCGTCCAGAGCAGACTGCTGGTCAAGCCGGAGATTAGAAGACCCGAAGATCTCAAGGGAAAAAGAATCGCGACCTCAAGCTTGGGCTCTCTGGGAGATTTTCTCTTCCGCTACATCATTCGAAAATATGGCTTGGACCCTAACCGCGATGTCATTTGGCTCTCGATCGGGACCCCACCTGAGCGGCTCCAGGCGTTGGCATCAGGCGCGGTCGATGCAGCGGACGTTTCTTATCCCGCAGACGTGCAGGGGGAGCGGATGGGATTCCGAGTTTTATTTGATGCCAGGAAAGAGGTCGTTTATCCTTCGATGTCCGTGGTTACGCGGCGGAAGAACATACAGGAAGATCGCGACACGGTGACGCGGTTGGTCAGATCCCATGTAGAAGGCATCGCCTATTTCAAGGCCCATAAAGAGTTCAGCTTGAAGGTGTTGAGCAAGTATCTGAGAACCAATGACCGTGAACTCTTGGAAGGATCCTACGAAATCTTCAAGGAGGATTTCATCTCCGTACCCTATCCGATCATGAAGGGGCTGGAGGCCACCTACGACTATGTAGCGACGACGAAACCGGAGATCCGCGGTCGCAAGCCCGAAGAGTTCATGGACCCGAGCTTCATCGCTGAGCTGGATAAGAGCGGTTTCATCAAGCGGCTCTACGACGGCCCGCGATAAAACAAAAAAGTTCAAAGGTAAAACAAAACGGGAGGGACTCCCGCGTCGATGGTGAACCCGGAAGCGCTGAGAAGATGAAAGATCACTTAAGGCGATCGGCATGGATTTTTCCTCTATTTGTTAAATCTTTTGAAGATGTTGAAATAGCATTAGAAAATTGCAGGACGGCTAAGCGGGCCAAGGCCATTCATACTATGTGATATAAAACTAACTCTTGAGGATGACCCTCACTTGATTCGGGGTGGTCAGCAGTTGAAAGATCAGCATGAAGAGGGGTATGCTGTTAACATAAGGAGAAGTTGCAAACGAGTTTTCTATGTCACGAAAAGCACTCATTGAGGGTCTTGAAAAGCTCCGAGAGTCAAGGGTTATTTGTTATGTTACTGGAGATAGGCCTCCGTTCACCACAAAAATTGCTTCTGATTGTATTCCTTTGTTTGAAAAACATTTACAAAAGATTGGAAAGTGTAAGACACTGAGCCTTTTTCTTTATACGAGAGGGGGGGATTTATTAGTGCCTCTCAGTGTCGTGAAGTTGTTACGAAACTACTGTCAAATATTGGAGCTTATAATTCCTTACCATGCCCATAGTGCTGGCACGCTGCTCGCGTTAGGTGCAAACAAGATTGTGATGGGGAAAATGGCGGAACTTAGTCCTACAGATCCAACAACTGGTCATCCATTCAATCCACAGAATCCGCAAAGTCCTCAACAGAAAATGGAAATAAGCGTCGAGGACGTTAATTCTTATTTTCTACTTGCAAAAGAGAGAGCGGGAATAAGGGACCAAGACATGGTGACTGTGTTTAATCAGCTCAGCGAGAAAATTCACCCCCTTGCATTGGGAAACATTTATAGAGGATATCGGATGGCAAAAACTCTATCTGAGAAACTGTTAAAGCTCCACATGAAGCCCAAGCGCGACGAAAAGAAGATACAAAAAATAGTAGACAACCTGACTGGCCTGATTAGCATTCACAACTACCCTGTAAATCGGGATGAAGCGAGAGATTTGGGTCTCAATGTCGAATTCGCAACCGAAGGGCTCGAAAACGCCATTTGGCAAGTATATGAATCCTATGCCGAAGAAATGGAGCTGGGAAAGCCATACAATCCTTTACAAGTCCTAGCAGATGAGAATACAAAGAATTTTGAGTATAAGGCCGCCTTTATTGAAGGCAAAGAGCTCACTCATGCTTTTCTTTTTAGGGGTGTTATTCAAAAATCTGCTTTGCCTACAGGTCAGGTTGCTGCCAACGTAAATGTTCAATCCACTTCATGGGAGGAGATCTTGCCATGAATCAACCATATACTTCTGAGCGCCAATTTTCGGCTAGCGTGACTATCGGCTCCAGATACTATCTTAACCCGGCCCTTAACAGTCCTTCCTTCCGACTAAGTGACCCTGATCCTAACGACAAGTTTGTTGTGAACTTTGTTTCACTACAAGTTTTCAAAAATATTCTGCCACTGGAGGACTTGTCTGTCGCCGACGTACCGGGTGAGGGGGCTCAACCAACGGATTATGTAAAGTTTCAGGAAGCGAAAAGATATTTCCAGGAAAACAAGAGGCAGATTATTGAAAAATATAGGGGCAACTTTATCGCCATTCTCGATAATTCGGTCGTGGACCATGACAGGGAATTTTCTGAGCTTGCAAGAAGGGTCTATGAGAAGTTTGGGTATCAAACAACCTATATGCCTTTCGTTGAAAGCGAGCCGAGCGTTTTAAGAATTCCATCTCCAAGGGTAGGGAAACACCGCGTCGATGCCCTTCGTAAAGAAGTATAACGATACTCCAACTAAGCTCGATCCCCCAGCGCCAGTAGTTGAAGTTCTTCTCTCAAGCCCTGGAGTCCCTACTTCTGCTCGAACTCCGGTCGAGGCATTGATTGATTCTGGCGCCGATATAACAGCAATACCACGAAAGTTTGTCGAGTACCTGCAACTGAAGTTGGTGGATCAGCTCCCTATAATGGGGTATGAGGGAGTTCAGTCACCAAATCTAACGGATGTGTATTCGGTTAAGGTTTTTATTCAAGATGTGGGAGACTACATCATTCGGGTTATACCCTCAAACTGTGATTACGCCCTCCTTGGGCGTGATATCATCAACCGCTGGGACCTTTTTCTACACGGGAAAACGAACATCTTTGAGATTAGTTGAACAGGTTGCACTCATTGTGATTTTTTCTCCGTGAAAAGCGGGTTCTTTTTTGCTTCCGCGATGATCCGCTCCGCATCCTCTGACAGGAGTAACCACTCCTCGACCATAGACCTAGCCTCACGGCTCACCCTCTGAACATAGTCTTCGTGGTCCTTGTATCTCTCTTCGATCGATAGTCTGGGATCGCCGCTTTTTTCTCTTTCCTCCTTCGTTTTGGGGAAGGGGATGTAGGAGCCGAGCAAGCCGCACAGTTCGTCCTCCGCCAGCCCCTTACGCTGAAGGTTCCAGCCGGTGTGGGTCGCCTGGGGAACGCGGATCGTGGGAAGGCGAATCCCTGCTATCTCGTTGCCATCCGCATCCACCTTGGGCACCAAAATCTTATACTCACCGTTTTTTACTTGTCTCGGGGGATGGACCTCAATGATCCCGCGGATAAGATTCGGGCCGTAGTCCAAGAAGAGCTGGCGGTTATAGAGACCGTGGTAGCGGACTCCAGGGATTTTGGGGAAGCCGGTGCTATTTTGCTCTGCAGCGACCAGGGTGTTGTCACTGACCCTAGGGATCTGACTGGGTGGGGGAAGAACTCCCTCATTGACCCAACGGTCCATAGCCACGATCAAAGCGCGCAGGGCATCACCGATAGGCATGGGGTTCGTGAGCTGCTGGCACTGTTCTCTTCTGGGTGCGGAGTCGAAAGGGGTATTATGCTGCGCGCTGGAGATCGCATAGATGCGCACCGTCTTCGGGATCGGGATATCCTTGCCCTTTCCATCGGTATGAGCCAGGGCGCCTCGTTTCTGCCAGTATTCTGTGGCGGTCTGGGTATGAACGATATAGGGATCGGTCTTGGGACGCTTGAGGATACCGTCCTCTCTCCCTGTTTGCGGGTCTTTCAGTATATGGTAAGTGAAAGGGAAAAGCTCGGGATCGAGCTGGTTCGTGTGCTGCTGGGAAGAGGTGACCGGGCGGGCAAATTCGTAGTTCAAATATAATCTTCCTCCCCCCGCTGCATGAGGGGAGATTGCCTCAAAGACCTGCCTATGGGACTCGTCCTCGTTGAAACCGTGATAGACGAAATCTCTTAAGAATCTCCCGCTCTGCGAGCGGCCCCAGCCATAGGCGGTTTGAATGCCTGTCTTATCTTCTTTGCCGGTCGCCAGAGGGTTCAGGCTGCCTGCTTCATCTTTAATTTCGTAGCGTAAGAATGAGATCAGGTCGCGTACACCGGCAAAGCCCAATCCTAAGACCAGAGGATTTTTAGCCGGGTAGATGAACTCATAGATGTGGCCCGGCTTGAATCCTGAAAGCAGGCACAAATCTTTGGTGCTCGGCCTCATCTCGACTTGGCCCGTCTCTTTGTTCTTTTTGCAGGAGGCAAACTCCCATTCGGAGCTTGGTAACAGAGTGCGCGTGCCATAGGACTTCTCGCGCACCGTGAGCGAGGCTTTGGCTTTATCCGTGGTCGCCGCTTCGTAGCTCATCACCCGATTGTCTGCGCTAAGGGGCTGGGAATAGATCCCCTCCCTGGTCACAACGATCTCGGTGCGCACGGCTCTAACGATCTCTTTTCCCTTGTCCGTGGCTACCGGGACTCCCATGGTCAGGAAGTTCTCTCCCGGGGTCAGATCTCCCTGCCAACCGGACCAGACGATCGTGTAGCCCTGGCGCATGAGGAAGCCGTTGCCCGCGTCCTGGAGGGCACCGGGGTCGTTGTTTTCCGGGGCATCGTTCAAAAACATAAGGATCCGTTTGCTGCCCCGATTGGGCACGTCGTAAAAGATCTTGCCGTTGCCCCGCTTCATGTCGACCGGCTTCAGAATATAGATGTCGGTCCAGTACTCGACCCTGCCCCTTTGATTCATTGGCGCTTTGTCCAGATTGACGAGGATCTTGTTGAGTGGCTTCTTGGGGTCGACTTCACCATAGACTCGGCCCACGAGCTTCTCATAGGCCCCCGTAACCGGAAATTCGTGGCCGTTGGCGAAGGGCTCCCTCTTTTCTATGACGATCTTGGTGATCATGGCGTCAGCAGGAGCCGAGAGAGAAATAAACAGCGCCCATAAAAAGGTGATGTAAAGAAACATTGGACCCTCCCTTTATTTCTCAGGGCAAGTTTTGATATAGCCGTTTTTGCCATGCGGTAACTGTTTTAGATCTCGTGCTGGGTTGTCCGGTTTTGATGGCACAGCTCTACAAGGATTGGTTCGCGCCTGTCAAGCCGTGAGTGGAGCGGTCAGTCGGAGAGCAGCAGGGCCGCGCCGATCGCCACAGCGTTCTTGCGGAAAGCGGCGCGCCTTATTTTTACTCGTAGTCCTTGGGCCCTCAATGCGGTTTCGAGCCGCCGTGGGAAGCCGGGCCGTTCCATGACGCCGCCGCCGATGACTGCCATTCCCAGCTCGAAGGGCGCCATCAATCGGAACAGTTTCTCTGCCAGGAAATTTGCCAATTGCCTGTCGTCTCTTCTCCTCCGAACGGCCTGATAGGCCTTCTCCCATCGTTCCGGATATTCAAACTTTTTGAGGTTGATGATTTTGCCGTTCTTACCGTAGGCTCTACCGACGCCTGTCCCGATGGTAAGAGCGAACAGACTCTTGGCTCCACGGCCCGCTCCCTTGAGGAGCTCGCCGCGGGCAAAACAGCGCGCGTCATTGTCGACGCGCAAAGGGATGGAGCGGGGCCAAAGCGGTCTGAAATCGAAGTTGCTGATACGGGGGATATTAGGGCTAAAGAGAAGAGTTGTCTTTGTGACTATCCCCGCCGCGCCGATGCCAATAGCACGGATAGGATTCTGGCCGGCCAACGAAGCGGTCAGGGCTACGAGCTTTTCCCGGAAATCGTCATTGTTTTTCGGCGTTGCAAATTCACGCCAACATGCCACCTTTTTTCCATCCCAAAGGATGCCGCGTATTTTTGTCCCTCCGATGTCTATACCGATGATCGCCATGGAAAGAATTTGCCTCTTGACAGAAAGTTCCATCCTATGGTTAGCGTCGTGAGACGCCTGCGTCAATACCTCCGAGGGAGGGATGGAAGGTATGGTGAACGTAAAGTTTAGTACTCTGGCTCTTTTTTTCATAATCACCTCCGCGGTTTTTCCACAGCCGCAAGCCGGGGCAGCGTCGGTCGAGGAGGTCGCTCTCTTGAAGGGAGCGGACCGGCAGAAGGTCCTGGAGCAGGGGGCAAAGAAAGAAGGGAAACTGCTCTGGTACAGCACCTTGATTGTCGATCAGTTCGTCCGGCCGGCTAAAGCCGCGTTCGAGAAGGAATATCCCTTTATCCAGGTCGAGTTTTTCCGGGGCAATTCCGAGCGGGTGGCTCAGAGGGTCATTGAAGAGTATCAGGCGCGACGGTATGACGTGGACGTGGTGGACGGAACCGTCACGGCCGCGCTGGTCAGAAGGGCGGGCTTCATGCAGCGTTTCTTCTCGCCCTATCTGACCGAGTATCCGCCCGAGCTCAAAGACCCGCAGGGTTTCTGGGGCGTGACCAATCTCTATTTTATGACTCTCGGTTACAATACGCGGATGGTCAAGCCGAACGAGGTTCCCAAGAGCTGGGAAGATCTTCTGAATCCCAAGTGGCGGGGGGAGATCATCTGGTCCACCAGCCGCGGCTCCGGCGCGCCGGTCTTCATCGGCAATATCTTGGCGGCGATGGGGCGAGAGAAGGGCATGGCCTATTTGCAGAGGCTGACAAAGCAAAACATCGCCAAGAGTACCGCCAGCGCCCGCGCGCTGCTGGACCTCGTGATCGCGGGAGAGTACCCGCTGGTGCTGAACATCTTCAATCACCACGCCGTGATCAGCCGGAAGGCGGGCGCGCCCTCCGAGTGGGTTCCCATGGAGCCAGTGGCCGCGCCGGTCCACACGTTCGGCCTCCCCAAGAACAGCCCCCATCCTTACGCGGCCATGCTGTTTCTCGACTTTGTCCTGTCGAAGAAGGGGCAGAAGGTTTTCCAGGACGTCAATTATCTTCCGGCCCATCCGGAGATGCCGGCCAAAGAGGTTCAACTGAAGCCGGGCGGCGGACGGTTCAAAAAGGCGAACTACCTCAACCCGGAGATACTGTTGGATAAAGGAGATGAATGGGTGGACATCTTTCAGAAGCTGTTCGTTAAATAGGCCCCAGCGGGTAGTTGCCCCCGATGACTGCTAGCTTAGCCCAACCTCCCGCTCCTCTCTCCGCGCACACTTCGACGTGAGACTCTTCGCGCGAGCGCGCACCGCCTCTCCGCATCTCGGCCCGGAGCTGTGGATCCTCATTCTCGTCTGCGGCGTCACCGCCTATCTGGTCCTGCCGCCTCTCTTCTCCGTTATCCAGACCAGCTTATCCACGACGACGCTCTCCGGCGCTTTCGGTGAATTTACTTTAAACCATTACCGTGATGTTCTGTCCGGCTTCCGTTTGGCTGCTCCACTGGCGAACACTTTTTATTTTGCGGTGGGGAGCTCGCTTCTGGCCACTCTCTTCGGCGGGATCATTGCCTGGCTCGTCACGCGGACGGACACGCCCCTGCGTGGCCTGGGACATTTCACCGCCTTTGCCTCTTTCGGCACTCCTTTCATTCTTTATACGATCGGGTGGCTGCTCCTGCTGGGCAAGTCGGGACCGGTGAATGCCTGGCTCAGGAGCTTTTTTAGCCTACAAGGTCCGGTCTTCAACATCTATTCTCTGCCCGGAATGATCCTCATCGAGGCGCTGCTCTGGTCGCCGCTCGTCTTTCTCATGCTGGCGGCTTCGTTCCGCTCCATGGACCCGGCACTCGAGGAGGCCTCGGCCGCCTGCGGCGCAAGCGGTGTGCAGACCATGGTGCGAGTCTCCCTCAAGTTGATGCTGCCGGCTCTCTCCTCCGTGATGCTCTTGGTTTTTATCCGCGCCTTCGAGTCTTTTGAGATTCCGGCGCTGGTCGGCCTGCCCGGCGACGTCCGCGTGCTTACGACGTCGATTTTTCTCGACGCCCAACGGATGCCGCCGAGGTACGGCACCGCCGGGGCCTTTTCCGTTTTCCTCATGATCATGATCGCCGCCGCGCTCTATTTCTATTCGCGGGCGACGCGCGAGGCGGCGCGATTTCATACGGTGACCGGCAAAGGATACCGGCCGCGCCTTATTCAGCTGGGCCGCTGGCGCTACGCGGCGGCCGGTTTGCTCGCGCTCTATTCCTTCTGCTTGTTGGCGTTGCCGTTTTTGATCATTCTGTGGGCCTCGCTGCTTCCCTTTTACAGCCATCCCTCGCTGGAGGCGTTGTCGAGGTTGACGCTGCGCAATTACCGGACGGCCCTGAACTTTCCGGCGCTCTTAGCAGCTGTCCGGAACAGCATCGTGCTTGGCATCGGCAGCGCCACGCTCGTCATGCTGCTCACGACGCTCGCCTCTTGGATCATGGTGCGCACCCGGCTCAGGGCCCGCTGGCTGCTCGATTTGTTGACCACGCTGCCGCTGGTTTTTCCCGGCATCGTGATGGGATTGGCGATCGCGCGTTTCTATCTCACCGTGCCGGTTCCGATCTACTCGACGCTCTGGATTCTGCTCGTCGCCTACGTCGCGCGCTATGTCCCTTACGGGATCCGCTACACGCATGCGGGCCTGCTCCAGCTTCATCGCGAGCTCGAAGAGGCCGCCTATTCTTCAGGCGCTACCTGGCTCAACTGTTTTCGCCGCATTACGCTGCCGCTTCTCACCCCGTCTTTTCTCGGCGGCTGGGTTTTCGTCTTTCTGATCTCGGCTAAAGAGTTGTCGATGTCGATCTTGCTGGCCGGCCCGCGGAACCCGGTGGTTTCGGTCACCATATTTGAGCTTTGGGAAAATGCTCAGATAGGGGAGCTGGCCGCCTTCGGAGTCGTTTGGACGGCGATTCTTTTGGCGGTCGCCATGAGCTATTACCTATTCGCGCGGCGTTATGGTATTCAGCTGCATTAGGCCGTTGAAAAAGGCCCATCTACCATCAGCCCGCCTGAGAGTCTCTCTCAGGTCCGATGCAGTCCGTTCGGGGACCTGCCTCTCGCGCCGAAAGCAATGGGCCTGTGCTTTTTTTGAACCGTTCAGTCTCGGTGCTTTCGGCTTGCTCGGTAGGCCCCCTCACTGTCGGGCCGAGGGGGAGGAGATCGAAGGCCAGGAGCACCGAGCGAGGTGGTGGCGTTCAAGGCAGAGGCTTATTGCTCCTGGCATGAGAGCTACTTCCCCGAGGCCTACGACAACAGCGAAATAACATCTGGGACCTTTTTGGCCGGCCTGAGTTCAAGGTTTTTTTAAAAGTCTGATTGAGATTTGAAAGGTTGCGCCATGACTGCGTTCAGAGATCTATCTTTTCTCCTCGATCCCCGGTCCATCGCCATTGTGGGCGCTTCGCCCAAGTCAGGCTGGCCCGCGCGGATCTGGTTAAACCTGCAGCGGTTTCAATATCCAGGGAAAATTTATCCCGTAAATCCCAACTACCAGACAATGTGGGATATGAAGTGCTACCCGAGTCTGGAAGAGCTTCCGGAAGTCGTGGACCATGCCGTCATCATCATACCGGCCGACCGGGTGATGGAGCTGCTTCGAAAAAGCCAGAGGCCGCCTTTTCGAAGCGCGACCATTTACAGCGGCGGTTTCGGCGAAGGCGGCGACCCGGAAGGCTTGAAGCGCAAGGAATTCTTGCAGGCCTACGCGCTGGAGAAAAACGTTCGCTTTTGCGGACCCAACTGCATGGGTTTGGTTTCCACCGCGTCGCGCGCGATGCTTTTCCCCGATGTCCGTTTGGGTGATATGCGCGAAGGGGGACTGGCGATCGTCGCGCAAAGCGGCGGGCTCCTTGGGAGTTTGGTTCGGGCCGCCGTCAACTGGGGCATAGGTCTTAGCTACTTTGTCACCAGCGGCAACGAAGCCGACGCGGAGCTCTCGGATTACCTGAACCATTTTCTGAACGATGAGCAGACCAAGGTCATCGGCGCGTTTATCGAGGGCGTGCGGGACGGAGAAAAATTCATTGCCGTGGCTCAAGAAGCGCTGAGGCTCGGCAAGCCGATCATCGCGCTCAAGGTCGGCCGCTCGGCCAAAGGCGGCGCGGCCGCCATGGCCCACACCGGAGCGCTGGCGGGCAACGATCGCGTCTTCGATGCCGTCTGCCTGCAGAACGGGATTGTCCGAGTGCGAAATCTCGACGAACTGCTGAACGCCACGGAGCTGTTCCTCAACCTGAACCATCTCCCGCCGGGGAAGAAAACGGCTTTCGTCACCTTTTCCGGAGGATTGAAGGGGCTGCTGTCGGATCTGTCTCAAGACGCTGAGCTGGAGCTCTCCCAATTGAAGCCTGAGACTGAGACTGAGCTGGGAAAATTGTTGGGCGTCGGAGCCTCGGTGGGCAATCCTCTGGACACGGGATGGGGCGGCCTGTCGAGTCAGGAGACCTATCTCAAATGCGTCCATCTTCTGCTCGACGATCCTCAAGTCGAGCTGCTGGCGCTGCAGGAAGAGCTGCCGCAGAGCAACGTGCGGCCGGACAAAGAAAGCAATCTTCTGGCGCTGGCTGAGATCTCCAAGAAAAGCGCCAAGCCGATCGCAATGTTTTCCATGATCACGCAGAGCATCAACGACTACGCTCTCCAGTTCAAGCAGGGCTGCCGCCTGCCGTTTCTCCAAGGTGCCGAGAATATGGTCCAGACGATGAAGCGTCTGGCAATGTTCGGCGAGGCGGTGCGGGCTCACTGCCAGGAGAGAGCGCGAGTCGCTCTTAGGCCATTGAGTGCGCGGGCAAAGGAGAAGTTGGCTGGGAGAAAGATCCTCAACGAATGGGAGGCCTATCAAGTAGTGAGCGCGTATGGCCTGCCGATAGCCAAGACTATTTTTGCGATCAGTTTACATGCAGCCGTCCAGGCGGCGGAGGAGATCGGCTATCCGGTGGCTGTTAAGCTCATGGCTTCGGGGGTCACACACAAATCGGACTTGGGAGGAGTGAAGCTCAATCTCTCTAAGCCTCAAGAAGTGGAGAGGGCGTGCAGAGAGATCGAGACTGCCTTTAAAGCCAGGAATCCGGAATCGTCGATAGAAGGGTTCCTGGTTCAGGAGATGGTCCGAGCGGGAGTGGAGACGATCATTGGGGCAGAGAACGACCCGCAATTTGGCCCTGTCGTGATGTTTGGTCTGGGTGGCACGGCCGTTGAACTCTATCAGGATGTAACTTTTCGGATGGCGCCGGTGAACCTCGAAGAGGCTGCCAAGATGATCCGCGGCATCAAAGGATATCCCTTGCTCGCCGGCTTCCGCGGCGCGCCGCCTGTAGATGAAGAATCTCTCTGCCGCGCCATCGTCTCAGTCTCCGAGCTCGCCGCGGCCGGCAAGGATCTCATTCAGTCGATCGACATCAATCCTTTTATCTGCCTCCCACAAGGCGGCAAGGCTGTGGATGCGGTGATTGTCACGCACAAGGGTGCGGAGCAGAAGAAGAAATGGTAGCGCTGGTTGACATTTTTCTCTAGGTGGCGGAAACTGGCTACAAATACACGCTATTGTCCCTGACTCTGAGTGGGATGAACGAGGTACAAAGCTTATTATGACACGGGGCAAAAGAAGGAGGGTCGTTATGGGCGGCACTGTTCGTGCAAAGGTGCGGAACGGAGTTCTAGAACCAATAGAGAAAATTGATTTGCCAGAAGGAGAAGAAGTAACGGTTACCGTTCTCGATGTGCCTTCAGGAAAGGACGACAAAGCCTTTCGTCGAGCGGCTGGCAGTTGGAAAGGGCTGATCGACGCAGAGAGCCTTATTCGCAATATCTACGCCGATCGTTTGATTTCCACTCGTCCTGAACCCCTGCTATGACGGTCCGCTATCTCGTAGATACCGATTGGGCAATCCATTACCTTAACGGCCGGCTAGAAACTGTTAATCGTTTAGAGGAGCTTAAAGAACAAGGGCTCGGATTGTCAGTAGTGTCCTTGGCAGAGCTTTACGAAGGTATTTTTTACTCTTCGGACCCGTCAAAAAGCGAAGAAGGTCTTGATGATTTTCTCCATCGGGTTACTGTGATCGGAATTGACAATGAGTCTTGTAAGCTTTTCGGGAAGGAGCGGGGACGGCTTCGCGCCGGAGGAAAAACAACCGGTGACTTTGATCTTCTGATTGGCGTAACGGCCATCCAGCACGACTTGACCCTCCTCACAAATAACCGGCGCCACTTTGAAGTGATCGGTGGTCTATCACTAGAGTCCCTTTAGTGGGAACGCATAGTAGGAAAGCCCAGAGCAGGCCTTTTGTCGCAATGCCAGATGCGACTCCACTCGTGCATGCGAAGGCGGAAGTTTACCTCTACAAGGACGTTCGGAGCTCTATACTGGAGAACAGGATTAAGAAGATGAGGAAAGCCAAGGGATGGACCCAGGCTGAGTTGGCAAAGGCTGTAGGAGTTACTCAAGCCAAAAAACTCTTCTTAAGCTCGCTTCCGTTCTTGGCTGCGAGGCTGGATATCTCCTATGAGTAGGTCGAGCCCGGCCAACACCGTCTTATCCTCGCCGGTGCCTGACGGCTCCAAGCTAACCACTCGATCAATATCAATCTTTTCATCTGCCTTCCGCAAGGGGGTAAGGCTGTGGATGTAGTCATCATTTGTCGTTCAGGCGCGGTCAGATAAAGCAGAAAAAGGCTAGTAGCTGTGCTATATTCACCGATGTCCTCAACAGTTAGGCCACTTTCTAACTCTCCTTAGAGGGGAGACCCCAAGCTGTGGCAGGTAACATCCTACGGGCATTTATCAGCTACTCCACAAAGTACAAGCTCGTTGGTGTCGAGGTCAAGCGTGTGCTTGGCGACTTCGGCGTAGATAGCTTTTTGGCTCACGACGATCTTCGCGTTTCGGAAGAGTGGAAAGAACGAATCCTCGAAGAGCTGGGTCGCTGCGATATCTTTGTGCCATTGCTGAGCAAAGCCTTCCGCGATTCTGATTGGGCTCCGCAGGAGACCGGCATTGCTTCCGCACGGAAGACCGTCCTGATCATCCCCCTCTCTATAGACAGCACCATGCCATTCGGCTTCATCTCGCATCTTCAGGGAAAGAAAATCCCTGATGGGGGCGTTTCCAGGGAAATGTTTCAAGGTCCTCTCCTCAACCGTTTCCCCCGACAAATAATCCCCCAACTCATCAAGGCCGTAGAACAAGCCTCGAGTTTTCGGGTGGCCGAAGCCGTTGCTAAGCCTATGGTCGATATCTTCCCGCTCTTTACAAAAGTCGAAGCCAATCGCTTCGCGACCGCAGCCGTAAAGAATGGGCAAGTATGGTCCGCTCACCTCTGCCGCACCGAATACCTTCCAGCTTTTCTCAAAATTCATCGCAAAAACATTCAAGCTAAGATCCTGGAAGCGCTTGAGTACCAAATCAAGCATGACAGACGATTCCCTGAGTAGAGGTCTAACGGGAGGAAAGGTGTCAAGATTTAATCGTGGCAGATGGTGGCTGAGCTTGGATATTAAGTAGTCCTACTGGTACTATGTGTAATAAGATCTATGTCTAACCAAAATAAGGAAGATCTCAGACTCCATGTTTCAATCACCACTAAAAACGATAGGGCGGAAGGAGTCCTATGTGAAATAAAGATTGGGGGACAGGCTTGAAGATTGGGGGACAGGTCTTGCAATCACACACGGTTGCAATGCAAGGCCCGAGCTCGAATCCGCTTTTCAATAGACAGGCCATTTCTGTTTAGATATTACCTTCTCGTCTTCTTCCGGGGTCGAGTAGCTGGATGTTTCCCATATAGTAGTTCCCCGTTTTTTACCACGTAGCTGAGAGGGACTTTGGGATTATTGATGTCTTTTCCGCCGTCGGCGTGCCACTTCGACTCCCATGCTTTATAGAAAGGCTCGAGCTCCTTTCGGGTGAGACGGTAGATTGCTTGAATCTCAATGTTTCGGTATACGGCGAATATCCAATCGACTTTCCGATATTTCTCGATAATAACCGGATTCATGTGGTGATGTGTCGAGAAGCTTTGCGTTAACTCAATGTTGACTGACTTAAGTTCGTATTCCTTGCCGTCCTGATCGACGGCATCGTTACCTTCACGGCCAGGAATTACCTGAAGACCCAAGATCAGTGACACTTGAAGTAGCTTTCCGCCATTGTCTTGGAAAATGTCGTTGATTCCGTGACGGGAAGCGAGTTCTTGGTACTGTTGTACGGACGGAAAAAGCTTCTCCAGTTTCGCTAGGTCTGGGTGAGCCTTCAGCATTATTTGTTCCCTCGCAGCAAGAGGTGGGGCGCTGTGTCGAGGGCTTTTGCCAGACGTTCGATGTTGTCGATTGATATGTTGCGCCCACCCCGTTCAACAGAACTGACATAAGTCCGGTGAAGACCGGCCAGTTCGGCCAATTTTTCCTGCGAAATGCCGTGTGCTTGGCGCAGACTACGCAGATTGCGGGCGAATAGCATGCGTAGGTCTTGCGAAGACTTAGGTTTAGCCATAGAGTTAAGATTACGCATTGACTTCTTTGCGTCTACAGACTATAAGTAACGCCGATGAGCCTAATTAAGCTCAGTGTCAAACCAGCCTACATTACGGAGTACGGAGCTGCCTTCTGCGGTGACTCCCGCGAACTGCTAAGACAAATACCTGACAACTTCGTTAGCCTTGTTATCACAAGCCCTCCGTTTGCGCTTCAACGCCAGAAAGAATACGGCAACAAAGAGCAGCATGAGTACGTCGACTGGATCGCTGAGTTTGCGGAGGTCATTCATAGAAAACTCCGGGGTGACGGTAGTTTCGTTCTTGACCTTGGCGGCGCTTACAAGAAAGGAGTCCCAGTTCGCAGCCTCTATAACTACCGCGTCCTCGTTCGGATTTGCGACAAACTCGGCTTTTACCTTGCTGAGGAGTTTTTTTGGCACAACCCTTCGAAGCTTCCTAGTCCGATTGAGTGGGTCAACAAACGCAAGCTTAGAGTTAAGGATTCCGTCAACACTATATGGTGGTTCAGTAAGACCGAGTGGCCTAAGGCGGACGTCAGAAAGGTGCTGACTCCGTACAGCGAGAGGATGAAAAAGCTGATTCAAGATCCAGAGAAATTTTATACCCCCAAAGAGCGTCCGTCGGGGCATGACATCGGGGCACGGTTCGGCAAAGATAACGGCGGAGCAATCCCGTCCAATCTCCTGCAGATTTCAAATAGCGAATCAAACGGCCAATATTTAAACGGTTGCAAAGTCGTCGGGATTCAAGGTCATCCGGCTCGCTTCCCAGCGAAGTTGCCAGAGTTTTTTGTGAGATTTTTAACCGATCCCGGTGATCTTGTGGTCGATATATTCGCAGGTTCCAATACGACTGGTCAGGTAGCCGAAGCTGAAGGCAGAAAATGGGTCGCCTTTGATGAGCGGTTGGAATATCTTGCAGCTTCTGCGTTTAGATTTCTTCGCGAAGATAGTAACACCTCACATGTTAAGGAAGTTTACAAGCGGATCATGGATGGCGATTCCGTTGACATGCGAGATTTTTCCCCACAGCGACGTCTTACGTTCGTCGACTCAGTCGCAGAGCAAGAGGCCAGATACAAGCGCCGCCCAACATCGCGCTCTAGCAGGCACGCAAAGGCAGCGCGCCACTGACATTTGCCATTAGGGATCTTCCGGTTAAGGGGAAGTCGGGGACCGGTCTTGCAATCACACACCGTTGCAATGCAAGACCCGAGCCTGAATCTGTTTCATCCGATACCGGCCAAGCAGATAAACCGTAGAATTCCAGGGACATCATACTTTGTTCTTGACTCCCAGGCAGCCGGTCTAATACTCTTCGGTCATGGAAGAAGTATTAATCCAAACAGATAACGTCAGTGTGCGGATTCTGGAGCTGGAGGCGGGAGGGGCGCTTCCTTGGCACCATCACTCGGAGGTCACGGATTACGTATTTGCCTTGAACGGGGAAATTGAAGTCCAATTAAAGTCGCCCGACGAGAAGGTCTCATTAACGCCCGGCCAGAGATGCGATGTCCCGACCGGCAGGGTCCATCGGGTGGTGAATATGTGTAAGAGAAAAACCAAGTATCTCCTGATTCAAGGTGTTGGAAAATATGATTTCAATAAGGTGGGCTCATAAGGGGGCGCTGAACGGGATCGGTGGACTCTTAAGCGTGGAGATCAAACCGCCGCCCAGAGTTCCCAGAGATTGCCGTCCGGGTCTTTGACGTAAAGCGAGTAGCCCTTGCCGTCCGGGTGATCCCTGGTGTTTTCCACTTTCGTTCCCGCCTGCTGCAGCTCCCGGATGGTTTTCTCTTTTTCCTTCCAGGGAATCATGATCGTGTGGTGCGGGACCCCTGAGCGCGGCCCTTTGGAGGCGTCGAAGATGTGGACCTGAAAGTTCCCCAGTTGGACATCCACCTCTTTGACGCGGCCGCGCTGGAGCTGTTCCTCGGTGGGGTCGATTCTCCTTACGACTTCCGCGCCCAGGACCTCGGTATAGAATTTTTCGGAGCGGCCTAGTTCTTTCGCGTTGATGGCAAAGGTTCTGATTGTCTTGACCTCCATAAATTCCTCCTCATGCTTGACAGGTATCTGGCCCTATGTTTAGCTCACGTTCGGTTGGCGAATCAAGCCCGGAGAGGATCTATGACGAAACGACCGTTGACTATTTTGCTTGTCCTTCTTTTGTGCCCGACGGTTGTCTTCGCCCAGGGGCTGGTGCGCATCGCCTCCGGCTACAGCGCGATCTCCGGACCGCATGCGGTGCTGTGGATGGGTAGAGAGGCGGGACTCTTTGAGAAAAACGGTCTCCGGGCGGAAGTCGCCTACATCCGCAGCGGCTCTACTATGGCTCAAGCGTTGCTGGCGGGAGAGCTGCAGATCGCGCAGACCGGTGGGCCAGGGGTTTTGGCCGCGGCCGTGGCCGGCGCGGATTTTGTCCTCATCGCTGTCGCCCTCAATACCACGCCGATCGTTCTCATGGGAACCGTGTCGCGCATCGAAGAGCTGAAAGGAAAGGGCGTCGGAGTAACGCGCTATGGCTCCAATACCGATATCTCTGCCCGCTTCGCCCTGCGGAAATTCGGGCTACAGCCCGATAAAGACGTCGCGCTCGTTCAATTGGAGGACTATCCGGGAATTATGGGAGGGATCGCCTCCGGCCGAATCGCCGCCGGCGCCCTGGCGGATCCGTTTACGGACCATGCGAAGAAACTGGGCTATAAAGAGATCGCCGATGTCGCGTCGTTGGGATTGGAGTTTCCCTTCGTCACTCTGACGGCAAAGAAATCTTATCTGCGCGATCACCCCGACATGGTGCAGCGGTTTATCCGCGCCTATACGGAGGCTATCGCGCTCTACAAAAACAACCGCGAGCTGGCGATCAAGGTGACGCAGAAATATACCGGCATCAAGGATCCGGCGATCCTCGCCTCGACGGTCAACTTCTACGCGCCGAAGCTCGCCCGCGCTCCTTACCCCACTGTGGGAGGGATTCGCTTCGTCCTCGACCAGATCGCGGCGCAAAATCCGAAAGCGAAAAACGCCAGTCCCGAGGCGTTCATGGACGTGACTTTTGTCAAGCAGCTCGAAGAGAGCGGATTCATACAGGGCCTATACGCCGGACGCTAAAATCCTTTTGCAGATAAGATTCCTCCTACTTCTTTTTCTCTTCTTCCAAGTCGGATGCGCTCCCTATCTGGTGGTGAGCCGGGGTGCGGTCAACCAAGATAAACTCCAAGAGATCAAAACGAGAGTCGCAGCGTTGCGCGGTCTGGACTTTAAGCGGGAAGTCCCTATCGAAATTAAAACTAAAGAGGAGATGAGACGACATTTCGAGAGGGATCTCGAACGAGAATACGGCAATGAGAAATTGCAAAAGATTGCCGTTGCCTACGCTAAGCTGGGGCTTTTTCCCGAGGCGTTGGATCTGAAGAAATCGCTGCTCGATTTCTACACCGCCCAGGTAGCTGCCTTCTACGATCCCGAGACCAAGAAGCTTGTACTGCCGGAGGATCTAGGGGGAGGGATTCTACTGGGCGCCCTGCAATTCCTCTCTCAGCGGGACATCCTGGGCGAGATGGTTTTGGCCCACGAGTTGACCCACGCCCTGCAGGATCAGCACTTCTCTCTGGAGGACAGACTGCGTCCTTCGAGCAACGACGATAAAACCCTGGCATTTCACGCCATGGTGGAAGGAGACGCCACTTTAAGCGGATTCGGCTACCTATTTGGTGGCATCGACGATCAGTCTCTGGCCCTTATCAATCAGACGGTACGAGAGAGCCTCCAGGAGGCCCGCTCCACCCTCTCCGATGTTCCTGAGGCGATCATCGAAGAACTCCTTTTCCAATACTACGGCGGGGTCTCCTTCGTTTCCCATCTTCTCCGGGAAAAGGGCTGGATCGCGATTGATCGTCTCTACAGCTCTCCACCGCTCTCGACGAAGCAGGTGCTCCATCCGGAAAAGTATTTCGATCTGCCCGATCCACCTACCAGAATCGATCTCAAGGCTCTCGCAGCGCTCTTTGGGCCGGACTGGAAGGAGATCGAGAACAACGTCCTGGGAGAGCTTATGGTCCAAGTTCTGTTTAAGAGGTTCCTTTCCGAAGAGCAGGCAAAGGAGATTGCCAATGGCTGGGATGGGGATCGCTTTGTGGCCTTCCAGCGCGGGAAGGAAGTCGCCTTTATCTGGGCCACGGTGTGGGACTCCTCTAGGGATGCCGAGGAGTTCTTGCAGGGCTATCAGAAAATCTTGGCGAAAAAATATGGCGGCGCCGAAGTCTCGATGGCCCATGCCTATATGGAGCAGCGAGACCAACGAGTAATTATTGTGGAGGGCTTAGAAAAAGCCCATGTGAAGGATCATGTCGAAAAGATCTGGCAAGGCATGGAGCTAAAAGAAGAGCCGTTTAAACTCCCTTTCCCTCGTTTCTGATTTTGGTTCCACAGCGATTCCAAGCTCGGCACGCGCCGTTAGCTCTGAGTTTTCGTTTAAGAGGCTCTCTTTTTGGCGATTATCCGCCCTCTTTTTTCTCTTGACATTCAGGTCCTAGTATCATAAGGTCGCCCCCCCGTAAGGGATATTCAACAGAGCATAGCTTTTGCATCGGTGAATCCCAAGAAGGGGATTATGTGAAGCTAGTACGAAAAATTCTCCCCTTTTTATTTCTTCTTCCCTTCCTCTACTTTCTCTTCCCTTTCTCCTCTGAGCCGTCGGACGATTCTCGCATAGATGCTCTAGCTCCTGTGGAGGTGGTAGCTGAGGGTTTTAGAGAGCCCACAGGAGTTGTTGTCGATCAGGCTGGAGCGATCTTTGTCTCAGACCGCCAATCTGGAGATATCTTTAGGATTGTAGGAAGGGATGTTCGCCTTTTAGTCCGCGATCTCAGGCGCCCCGTGGGGTTAGCCTTTGATAGAGAAGGGCGGCTTCTCATCGTGGAGGAGAAAAGGGGGGTGCTTCTTCGTTCGGAGAGCGATGGACGCTTGGCCGTGCTGGCCCAGGGGATGAAGAAGCCGCGTTGGGTTGCAGTGGCAGAGGATGGGGCGATCTATGTCAGTGCCCAGAGGCTGCGGGGTGACAGCGAAGGAGACGATGATGAAGGCGAAGAAGACGGAGAGGTCATCCTGCGGCTTACAACAGGCGGTCAACTGAGCATCTTTACCGATCTTTTTGCAGGGCTCCAGGGGATTCTAATTCATGGAAGGACGATCTTTGCAGCGGCCAAGGGAGCAAGAGGAGACAGCAGAGACGGGATCTTTCAGATTCCCATATTGGCTGATGGCAGCGCAGGGCCAATTGGCCGGGCAAGCGGCGGCACGAGAATAGAGAAATCCGTCGGTTTGGCTAGAGACTCATTGGGGGCGCTTTATTTTGGAGCCGATGAGATAAGGCTTGAACGTGAGCACGAAGATGCGATTGGAAAGATATCCGATGGCACTGTTAGCCGATTTGCCTCCCGATTAGAGAAGCCGAAGGGTTTAGCCTTTGATAGCTCTGGGAATCTCTATGTGGCAGATGACCGAGGAGACAGACGTGGGCGGATTCTAAGGTTCCGCGCTCCTGCAGCGCCTAATCTCGTCTTCCCTTCCTATACCAACCAGAACCCTCTCACGATACAGGGCAGCACCGGAGCCAATTCTCGGATTGATACCTTTCTAAACGATTCGGTCACTCCCATAACGGTTTTTACTCAGGATGGTGCCTTTGCACTCAATTTGAATTTACTCCGCAATGCACAAAACTCCCTCCATGTCTTTAGCACTGCTCACAGCGGTCAAGGGCTTACCAGTGCTCCAGCGGAGATTACAATCGTCCATGATGATATTCCACCGGTGATCTCTAATGTGCAGCCTTTAAACGGCGCTTATCTCAATACCAGGACTCCTGTCATCCGATCCAATTTCTCTGACAATCTATCAGGGATTGATGTGGGCAGAGTGAGAATTGAACTTGACGGGGCAAACGTTACTTCTCAAGCCCAAGTCACAGCAAACGGTTTTATCCTATCCATGCCCTTACCTGAAGGCTCCCACACGGTGTCCATCAGAGCCTTTGATCGTGCAGGAAACCAAGCCCTTGCTTCTACGACTTTTACCGTCGATGTCACTCCGCCAGAGACATTCATCTCCGCAGGGCCTGAAGGAACTATCTCTACCACATCTGCCGTTTTCACAGTTACGGGCACTGATAATCTCACCCCGTCAGCGAGCCTTGAATTCTCCTGGCGGCTTGATGGCGGCCCGTTCTCTCCCTTCAGTCGGCAGACACAGATATCGCTCAGTGGCTTAACCCCTGGGCCTCACACCTTTGAGGTCAAGGCACGGGACCTTGCGGGGAACGAAGACCCCACTCCAGCGCGGCGTACTTTCACAGTGTCTCTGTTGACGGTCAGGATCACCGAGCCAGCGGATGGCGCAAGGGTTAATGCGGGACAACTGCTTGTACGTGGTACTGTGGAGAGCGGTGGCGCAGAGGTCGGCGTCCTCGTAAACGGTTTCGCCGCTGCTGTCCAGGGAACGTCTTTTGCTGCCCAGATACCTGTCGATCAAACAACAACCACCGTCACTGCCTCAGCTACCACGGCTGCTGGTGCCACCGCAAGCCACAGAGTAACTATCACGGTTTCACCGACGTCCGTACCCGCCATTGCTCTTCAGGTAAGCCCACGCAGTGGCGTCGCCCCTCTGCGTGTGGAGTTTTCCCTTCTTGGAGGGGTGGTACCGACACGCGTTGACCTGGATGCCAACGGCAATGGTGCCATAGACTTCACAGGGCCGACCTTGGAGGGCAGAACTTTTACCTACACTCAACCAGGTCTCTATTTCCCGACGGTGACCATCACCGATGCGCGGGGAAATCGGCTCACCGCAAGCGCCATCGTCCAGGTCCTTGAGCGCAGTGCCCTTGATACAATGCTCCAAGCCAAATGGACTGGGATGAAGGACGCTTTGCGGCGTGGGGATATTCCGAGTGCACTCTCCAACATTGCGATCCGCTCACGGGCTAAATATGAGGAAGCCTTCCAAATTATCAGAGCGAGGTTGCCAAATATTGATGCGATCCTGCCTGGTGTCACAGTCGTTGAGATCGGAGACAGGTCGGCCATCTACGAGGCTACTCGGACCGATGCAGGTCTCGTGAAATCATTTGAAGTCCGATTTGCTTTGGATGGAGATGGTATCTGGCGCGTTGAGGCGTTCTGACAGATAGGAGATTCGTTCATGAGATGGAACTTACTACCTTTGCTACTGTTCTTCTCGGTCTTCACCTTGGGAATCTGGCCTTCCATCGGGGACGCCACAGGGCCGTGGAAAGCACATGTTGTGGATGCGGAAACAGGGAAACCCCTAGAGGGGGTAGTGGTGCTTGCGTATTGGATCAAATACACCTCCACAGCGGCTGGGCTAGCTGGCCCGGAGTTCTACGATGCTGAAGAAGTGGTAACCGGACCGGACGGGCGCTTTGTCATTCAGGCGCGGTGGACATTTACGTTGCTCCCCTGGACACACATACGAGGGCCAGACCTCGTCATTTTTAAACCAGGCTATGGTCAGTGGCGTTTCCAAGGGTACGAAGAGTGGCCGAAAGATGCTTATGAACAGGACGCTCGCACCAAAAAGGCATGGGAGCAGTTCACTGGTGACGGTGTAGTGATTGAATTGCCGCCGTTGAAGATACCAGCGGCGCGGATGAGCTTTCTTGGGCGTGTTGGCACTCCGCCCTTGGTTCCCCCTGACCGTGTGAAGCGCCTGGAGGAAGCTGTAAACGCGGAACGGGCATACCTAGGGCTTCGCAATTAGGGAGAGTTGTACGATGAAGAAAAAAGTTGCAAGTGCGCTGTTGATCTTGTGTTCGTTAGGCAAGGGGTTAAGCCTAAACGCATATGATACTTTTACTCATCGAGAGATTGCCCGGCAATCGGCCCAGCCTTCAGTGTCTTCCGTTGATGAGGTTCTAAAAGGGCATTTGGGCTTACCTGATGGTATCAGGGAAAGGTTTCCGGGGCATAGTCAGCCGGGGTTGAGGAGCGTTGAACAACTCATCGGAGACGGCGCCCTCTTTGAGGATGTCCCTGGCACCCGCTCTCTCAATCACTTTCACAATCCACTTTTTCAGGCTGACGGAACAAGTCGAGGACCCTGGAACCAAGCTGGCCTCCGATTTGGACTTCAGCTAGGCCAGTCCTCGGTGCTCTGGCAACAAAACACTAACCAGAACTTTTCTTCTGTCTTCATTCCTCTTCCTTTTCCCCCGTTCTTTCTTCCATCTTTCTCGTTTGGTGGCAACTGGTCCTGGCAGGATGCGAGGCAGCGATATTTAGAGGCCCTGACAGGTTCTACCAGAGATGGAACCAGACTGAACAGGGAGCAGAGAGAGCGGGCCTTGGTACAAACCTTTGAGGCGGTGGGGCGTATGACTCACCTTCTTCAAGATGCCACTGTGCCAGCGCACGTGCGTAACGATCCTCATCCAGATATCTCCATCTTGGGTATCGAAATCCCCTTTCTGGGTGGCCCTGACTGGTATGAGAAATGGGTGGAGAACACGAGGACAACTAATCCGTCCCTATTTCAGGGCCTCCTAAATAGCTACAACAAGAACATCCACCGTCCGCCGTTCTCGATCTTCACTCCAACAAGGGATACTCAAGCGCCGGTACCAATTGCGCGGCTGATCGATAGCGATAAGTTCCTGGGATTAAATTTCTCAGTGCTAACGGATCGTGATATCGGCATTTCCGAATACACGAATGGCAATTTCCTGAGTCGTGACACGATCTTCAGGAACTTTGACCTGCCGCGCCAATCGAGCCTCGATCCAAACTTTATAGTTGAGCCGATTGGACCGAAATTTCGGCGCTACCTTCGGAAGACATCGGAGGGCGAGTCAATCGACCATTTTATTACCGAGGGACTGCTACACGAAACACTCAAGGAAGTCTTAGCGGCGCCAGTGCCAGCCGGCGGGTGGACTCTTGATAATCTGAATGTACAGAAAGATTACGCCGCTAAGCTCCTCCCCCGCGCCGTCGGTTACTCGGCTGCGCTGCTAGATTACTTCTTCCGCGGAAGACTGGATGTGGATTTATTTCCGACAGGTGATCCTTCTGTTTTTGAATTGAAGGGAACTAATGCATCTCAGGATGAGCCGCTGGTCGATGGGACTCTTGCTCTCTACACAGACGCACCCGATGGCACGCGAAATTCCGTGTCCTCCCGCGATCCATTGACAGTTCGCAATGTAGGAGCAGGGCAACAGATTTCAGACCCTACATCCCGCCGCCGCTTTGAGGCTCCGCCGGATGCTGAGAGGTTCGTCGCGGTCTATAGAGGCACATTAGGCAACGAGGTCAAAGACGATGCGACCAACTTCCCCGGTGCCGTTATCGGAAAGGTCCTTGGGGGTGTACGTGCAGAGGTGATATTTCCCGATGGCGACAAACGCAAGCTCCGCACAGTGGACGGAGTCTTTCAACTCCCTTCTACGGCCGATAGGCTTAGAGCCGTTCAGTGGGGCGACCAGGACAACATCTTTGTTGGAAACCTCTCCAGTGCTATCGACGGTTCCGATGAGCTCCTAAATTTTCCCGATCAAGGGATTTTGGCATTTAAGATTAACAGACCTCTCGGTTCGCCTGATGTGCCACGTGTTGGTGGCACAGATGTTGTTTCCGCAGATATCTTAAAAGTCGTTAGCCTTCCCTTTGGCCTCTCGTTAGGTGTAACGGTTAACTACTCCCTGAGTATTCACTTGCGGGAATTTCTGCTTACGTATCAACGAACCGTCACCCGCGTTTGGAATGGTTCGTCTTACACTATCACTCAAGAAGAGGTAAGAGGCCCGACAGAGGCTGAGATCGTCTTAGACCAAACCTTCCAATTTGCCCAAAGCTTCCCCCTAGTCCTTGACCAAGCCCATCGGCCTGGCGGATCAGCCTTCACCCCCTATGTCTGGAGCGTCCAAGAAGTCGCCTTTGATCGGCAGGGGCGTCTGCTCGCCCTAGTGAAGGTGTCACTCACTCGGCCAGACAACAACATCCGAAAGATCAGTCTGCGGCAGCGCAACGAGCAGTGCCAGCTAGTGGAGGACCCATTCCTACCTCAGGACATCATCGCTCCCTTTCCGGAGGATAGAGACATTTGGGCCCTCATTGACGTCGAAAGAGCACAGGTGTTAGGTATCACATCTTCGTCAACGTCCTCCTCTTCCACTCAATCGGGATTTTCCATAGCGTTTCTACAACAACGTTCCATAGAAATCTCCATCGGAGGGCCGTCCGCGGGCACACGCGAGATTTGCCTGCGCACCGAGTTTTCAACGCCGCAAGCAAATCCCATCTTTACCACGGTTGAGACCGCAACCATCAGACTCCCCACGGAGGAGCTGTCCCAGCAGCTTACTGGGCGGTTCAGGCCTGACATTGAGCCTCTAGTCAGCGCACCTCCTGGATTCGCTACTAGAGACTTTGGATTTCCTTTGGTTTACTTTGTTGATAATTCTACAAGGACGAATAGAGCGATTCGATTAATCAGGCCCTTCACCAGCTTAACTAGCCCCATCACGCTCTCTCCAGAAGCGCGGCTAATCCGCCCAACGACGGAAGGATCCCCGGAACTCCTCCTCCTCTTCCGCCAGAGGGTCCTGTTCCCAGCCGTTCGCGATCTGGGGGCACTCTTAGTTCGCTGGTCTCCTGATTCTCCGTCGAAGACCTCCCTTGCGATTCCCGAAAGGCTTCCAGCCTCCGGCTTCTACATATTCAGCTCTGCCACACCTCAGGTAGCCCTCATTGATTTTGAGGATCTGGAGTTACATGCCGTATCTGCATTAGTTGCGGATTTTGGCAGTGGCACCATCCAGCTCTTTCGAAATCGATTCCTAAGCCGGGAGTATCTGCTGCTTGAGCCCAGATTTCTTTACAATTTTAACGACACCAGATTCCATACCTTGGATCCTTCACTACAGGCAACCGCATTACCGCGTCGCTTGGCCCAGGCTCCAGCGATCCCTCCTCCCACAGCGGCGTATCACCTCATCCGCCTGCGGTAATTTGTGGGACCGGCTATGTTGGCCATGGCTGCATACAGGAGTCACTATCTGTGCTCTTTGGCACACAATAACTTCGGACTCCGGCCGCGCAATCAAAGTAATCTCCTCGCCCATGTGGGTTGCTAATTTTTCAAAACCCTATGGCGCAGCCGTCTTTGCGCGGATCGGAGCCACCCATAAGGGTGCCGTAATCCGGATGGATCAGGATTCCCTGACCGCCGCCGAAATTAGCCTGGTCCGTCACGCTGTGCCCTTTGCGCTTCAGCGCCGCGCGTACTTTATCGCCAATTCCTGCTTCGAGGGCAACCTTCAGCCCGTCGAGGTGGTTGGCTCTCGGCGCCTCCAAGGCCTCCTGAAGGGTCATCCCGAAATCGATGAGGTTCGCGAGGAGCTGCACTTGTCCTTGGGGCTGCATGTGAGCGCCCGTGACGCCGAAAATTAAGAAGGGCTTGCCGTTTTTGAAGACCATGGCCGGCATGATCGTGTGGCTCGAGCGTTTATGCGGGGCGACGCAATTGGGGTGAGCGGGATCGAGCGCGAATAATTTGCCTCTGTTCTGCAGCATGATTCCGGTGCCGCCGCCGACCAGCCCGCAGCCAAATGCCTCAAAGAGACTGTTGATGAAGGAGACGGCGTTCCCCTCTTTATCCACTGCGCAGAAAACCTGCGTGTCTCCAGAGAGCGAGCCGAGTCCGGGTTTGTACCTGCCGGCGCGGTTCAGACGAATCAGCCTTCGCCTCTCTCCCGCGTAGGATTTGTCGATCAGTCTATCGACGGGCACGGAGGAGATTTCAGGGTCGGCCAGGTAGCGGTCCCGATCCTCGAACGCGAGCTTTTTGATCTCGATCAAGAGGTGAAGATAAGAGGCGGTGTTATATCCGAGAGAGGCGGGGTCATAACCTTCAAGCATGTTGAGCATCTGAAGAACCGTTATGCCCTGCGTGTTGGGGGGCATCTCGTAGATCTCGTATCCGCGATACGAGGTATGAATGGGCTCGACCCAGGTGGAGCTGTGTTCTTGAAAGTCCCTAAGGGAGAAGAGCCCGCTGTTTCCTCGGGAGAAGCGAACGATCTCCTCGGCAATCTCCCCACTGTAAAAGGCCGCCTTTCCCTCCTGGGCGATCTTCTTCAGGCTTGTTGCGAGCTTCTTCTGGCGGAATAGCTCTCCTGCCCTTGGCGCCCGTCCGTCAATCAAATAGTTGGCCGCGGAGTTCGGGTGGGCGGAGAGTTTCGCCTTGGATTTGGCCCACTCTAGCGCGGTCTTTTCGGCGACGGGAAAACCTTCCTCCGCGTATCGAATCGCCGGCTGGAGCAGATCCTTTAAGCTCATCGTCCCATACTTCTCCAAGACCGCTGCCCAGCCGTGCAACGCCCCTGGCACTGTCACCGGGAGCATCCCATAATCCGGTATTTTTTTTATCTTCCTTCCCCTGAAGTAGTCGAGCGTAGCGGCATAAGGGGCTCTCCCACTCGCATTGAGCCCTTTCAACTCCTTCGTCTTGGCCAGGTAGATCAAGATGAAGGCATCCCCTCCGATACCCGTGGACATCGGTTCGACGACGTTCAACACCGCCGCCATTGCCACGGTCGCGTCAACGGCGTTGCCGCCCCGCTTTAAGACTTCCAGTCCCGCTTGGGAGGCAAGGGGCTGAGAAGAAACTGCCATGCCGTTAACAGCCATAGGCATCGAGCGCCGGGCAGTGAATGTTTTTTTCACTTCTAACTCCTGGTCAGACCCAGACCCAAAAGGAGCACGACGGGTCCCAGGGTCGCGTTGATTTTTAATAGCAGAAACCACTTTTTCCAGTGAGCGAGCAGGGGCTCTGGCCAAGCCTGGATATCGTGGCTGGTTCGGGCAGTAAGGGAGGCTATCTCTGGTGCGTACTTAAATGCTTGAAGGGAGTGGTGAAAAATCATCGCCAGGAAAAGGAAGAGTTTGACGGCCAGGATCGAATAGTAACTCGATCCGAACTGAAATTCACTGTCCACGGCGCGGAGGATGAGGTTGAAAAATCCGGTGATGAGCAAAAGGGTGATGGCGATCCAGGAGAAAGTCTGAAGCGATCTGCGCCCCTTGTCCAAAACCTGGACTCCTGTCCCCGGAGGCAAGGTATGGACCGCAGGGCCAAAGACAAAGAGGAAGAAGGCGATCCCGCCTATCCACAGAGCAAGCGAGATCACGTGAAGCCAAAGGTTCAGGCTGTGGAAAAAGATAAAAAAACTCATTTTTTTCTTAAGGCAGCCCTTTGCTTACCATTCTCGCGGGGCTTCTGCAATCTTGCTGCGGTATATAAGGGCTGTCACTTTTGGCTTGGAGAACGACGCTCATAGATCTCGAGACGCTTGTGGCTGTCGGGTTTTCAATTACTTCCGGTCGTGATATCTTTTTTGTATGGAGGCGCATAAAGAAATTTTGCCGCTTAGGGAGATGGCGAGGGAAATTGTTCAGAGAATCCGAAATCCTCTCAATGCTCTCCAGCTAAATATAGATAGCTTGGAGGACGACATTGCCCGGGCCAACATTGAGAATAGTCTGGAGCGATTAAAAAGAATACGAAATACCATCGGAGAGCTAGATAGCCTTCTTTGTGAGATCCTTCGCTTAGTAGACCCACCGAAACCACAAATCACAGTCCTAAACCTTAACGCACTGGTAAGGGAAGTAGTCACTTTCGCTAGACCCGAGTCATCGAAGAAGGAGTTAGCTCTCAAGGTATATCTTCAAGAAAATTTGCCTGAGATGCAGGGAGACCCTGTCCAGATTAAGCAGGCGATCCTAAATGTAGTTTTGAATGCGATAGAGGCGTGTGCGGTCAAAGGTTCGGTTACTCTTGCCACGGAGGCGAAAGACAACCATATCGTTCTTACGATCACAGACAGTGGTGGTGGGATTCTCGAAATAGACCGTGATAGGATCTTTGAGCCGTTCTTCACCACTAAAGAGGCACATGCAGGGCTTGGACTCCCCCTTGCCTTGGAGATTGTAAAGATGCATCAAGGCAGGTTATCCTACACCTCGCAAGTTGGAACGGGCACGACCTTCTTAATCTCTTTACCCACAAAGCGGGAAATGGGTAGAAAGTGACGCAGGGCAAAAAAGTTCTAATCGTCGAGCCGCACAAAGAAAGCCGGGAGAGCTTGGCCAGCGCTCTTAATAAAGCTGGTTTCGAGGTTCTTCAGGCAGGTGGCCGCGGAGATGCCATTCCTCTGCTTGACGAAGACCAAGTTGCGGCAGTTGTTACAGAGGTCAAACTTCCGGACGGCGACGGGGTCAGTATTCTCAGCCATGTCAGAAGTCACGGCCTGACTGGTCCTGTCATTTTCGTCACGGCGTTCGGAACCATGAATTCCGCCATTCAGGCCATGAAAATGGGCGCAGCAGATTTTTTGGTGAAACCTGTCACGGCCAAAGACATCACAGATGCTTTGGACTCGGCTATAAAAAAATCGGACCGCAGAAATGAGGCAGGGTTTTCTGAGCCTTTAGCGCAAACATTTCAGGGTCACAACGTGGTCATTGGCGTATCTGGAGCCATGAGGGAACTTTTTTCTCTCGTGCAACGAATAGCGCCATACGACACTAACATCTTGCTCTGCGGCGAGAGCGGTTCCGGAAAGGAGGTCGTTGCTCGCGAAATCCACCGCCTAAGTCCGAGAAGGGACAGCTCCTTTGTCCCAGTAAACTGCGCCTCGCTTTCAGATGAGTTGTTAGAAAACGAGCTTTTTGGGCACGAGCGAGGGGCTTTTACGGGAGCCGATGAAAGGAAAATTGGTGTATTTGAGACTGCCGACGAGGGAACGCTTTTTCTCGATGAAATCGATGAAATGGGGCTCAGGTCCCAAGCCAAGCTGCTGCGCGCGCTGGAGCGCAAGGAGTTCCGCAGGGTCGGGGGGACGAAGAAAATCAGGACTAATCTGCGGCTCATTTCCGCGACCAACGTAAACTTGGAGAGCGAGGTTAAAGCGCGCCGCTTCCGCGAAGACCTTTTTTACCGCATTAAAGTGCTCACGATCACTGTTCCTCCGCTCCGTGACAGGAAAGATGACATTCCTTTTCTGATAAAGGCCTTCATGGGGGAGTTGGAAAAATCCAGTGGCAAGTGCGTTCGGAAGATTACGCCGGAAGCTCTTGCGAGACTCCAAAGTTACCCTTGGCCTGGTAACGTGAGGGAGCTTAGGAATGTTATAGAAAGCACGGTTTTAATGGCCGAGCGCGATACCTTAGACCTGGATGATCTCCCGCCGAATATCCGTGGCGCCCGCCGGGACCAAGAAATAAAGCTTTCAGTTGGCTTGACGATGGAGGAAGCCGAAAAAGAGATTATCCGCCATTATTTGGAGCACTTCCCTACGAAAAAAGAGGTGGCCAGGGCCCTCAACATAGGGCTTCGAACCCTTTATCTCAAGATCAAAAGACTTAACCTACCAAGTTCTAAACTCGTGGCTAAACAAGAGACTTAGATTCTCCCACTGCAATAATTGCACTCCTGGCCTAAGCAACCTTGTTCAATCTGTGCATTTTTGCATCTTTCTAGGCCGTCAGCTAGTAGAAATGCAAAATTTGCAGTCTAATTGCATTCTTTCTCTAAACTAAATCCAGCCCCTACCAAAACTTCTTCTAAATTCCGCCAGTTAGCTTTCTTCTCATGGATGGCACCTCTTTTGCGTTGGCAGAAGGTATCTTCTTATCCAGTAATTTGGTGGCTTAAGTAAGACGGAGCCGGAGCGGCGAAAGGAGCAGAACGATGAATCCCGCGAAAAAGCTTTCAGTGCTGGTGTTGTTGGGACTCTTGCTCTTTGCAAGCAAGGTTTTTTCCTAGACAGGTGCGCCAAGCGCCCACACGATCTTCATGACCGCCGTAGAGCTGAAGGGAGCGACTACAACAGACAAACTACCGCCCCCACCCGTCAATCCCAAGGACCTTTCCAAGGGCTACGACTTCAAGCCGCCCGGTGAGGCCGATAAGAATGACGCGAAAAAATGGGAGGTATCAAGCTACGGGTTTGCTCCAGGCTTCGTGACAGTGCGCCAGGGGGGATACAGTTAATCTTACGGTCTTTGTCGTCAACGGCGATGAGCACGAGGTACAGATCACTGATCCTCAGGGGTCTGCGGTGGCTACCAAGATGAAGTGGGATCGGGGCCGAGAGTACAAGGTCTCATTCGTTGCTAAGAAGATTGGCTCGTATCAGCTTACATGTTCGGTCCATGCACCTACCATGCATGCAACGTTCTTAGTCCTGCCTCGAAAATGAGGGTTCATATGCGTCTCACGGAGCGTTGCTCGGCATGGCTGTCACCTCAAAAAATTAGCATGGATGAGTGAAGTGAAGAAGAAAATCATAGAGGAAAGGAAGAGGATCCTTTTGATTGGCGAGAAGCCAGACATCGAGCTTTTCGCCACGCTAGGACACGAAGGCTATGAGGTTGCTACCCTTGAATCGCCGTACAGGGCTTGGGGAGTGCATCTCTTATACAAGCCTCATTTCATCATTGTTCAACTTCGCTACCCCAAAGACATAGCCATATTGGAGGAGTGCGTGGCCATGGCTGGGAAAGTGCCTGTCGTCGCTGCCATTTCCATTCTGGCGAAGGAGGTTCTCGTTAAGGCGGTGAAAGAAAAGGCCGCGTCTTTTGTCTTTCTTCCGGTGAAACCACAAACCATTAGGGAAGCCTTACAGAGCCTGGAGCTGTCGGAAGATGAAGGGCAATTTCCTTCGGCTGGGGAAAAGAATCTGCGAACTGATGAGATCAAAGATACTTAAGCTCCTTAGCCGTTTTACCTTCAGGATCAGGGCTAGAAAAAGGTCCTACCTTGGTGGCTATCTCTAAGACGACCTAACGGGTGGGAAGAGGTTCCAGAGGTATCGAATATAACAATGGCCGAGGCCAGAAAAAAAATTTTAGTAATCGACAATCAGCGGGACACTGCACTATTCGTCGCCCTCCAACAGGAGGGGTATGAAGTGATCACCTGTGAGTCCGCGCAAAAAGCCTGGGGCTTGGTTTACCCGTTCCGACCGCATTTTATCGTGGTGCACCTCCACCACCCAAGTCGGAGGGATATGGTCGTATTGCAAGAATGTCATGCCATGGCCGAAGGGGTTCCTATTATAGTCGCCACATCTGTACCGGGAAATGAGGCCGTTATGAAAGCCCTGGAAGAAGGGGCCACGGCCTTTGTCTCTCTTCCGATGGAGCCCCAGACCATCAGGAAAGTCCTGGATGAACTACAACCTTCCACTAGTGAAAGGTCTACGAGATAAAGAGGGTGCAGGAGATGGAAGAGACAAGAAAAAGAGCTTTGAAGCTTGCGGATATCATTGCCTCAAGCGAGGAGTTGTCCTCAAAAGTGATCCATGAAGCGACACAAGAGCTCAACGAGCACCTAAAAAAACTGGATTCGCAAACCCAAAAAGAGGTCATGGAACGAATCCGGGGTTATTCTTAGAAGAGAGGAGGTGATACGCGTGAATAGAAGATTCGCACTTTGGTCAGCAGCCGTGATCTTCACTTTGACGCTTGCCTTTGCAGGGTGCCAGAAGAAAGAAGAACCGGTTCCGGCGGCAAACCCTGCGCCATCGGCGGCGGCACCTAGCGGTGCTGGCGCTGTAGCGCCTGCTCCGGCAGGTGGTGAGGCAAGTCCGGGGACTCCAGCGGCTTCCGCTGAGACCAAAACAGCAGAGAAGCAAGAAGCCGGCACGAAGAAGTAGGAAGTTGCCCTTTTCGATCTAAGACGACAATGAGGGGAGGGCTTCTTTTACCCTTCCCCTCATTTGTTGGACCGACAGATCGTAAGTTTGATCTCCGAAAGGAGATTTCTAGAGCCTGATAAGGAGGTAGATCGCATGGATGGAGAACCTAGTAAGACGATACACACTTTTGGTGGAGTTTTTCTTTTCTTCGTAGGGCTGTTTCTCTTTATCGGCTGCTCTGCACCAACAGCCTCTAAACCGCCAGAGGCGACCGTGCCACAGAGGGCGGAGGCTACACAGGGACCATCTAAGGCGGCACCCTCCAAGCCTTCACAACTGTCAAGCCTCGAGGCACAGCGGAAGGGAACCTTAGGGAAAGAAACCCAGGCAGGTCCACTGCGAGACGTCAACTTTGACTTTGATCGGTATGACCTTCGGCCAGATGCGAGGGAGATTCTTAAGGGGCATGCCGCCTGGCTCAAGGCAAATCCTCAAGTCACGATTGAGATCGAAGGGCACTGCGATGAACGTGGAACTGACGAATATAACCTTGCTTTGGGCGCCAAAAGGGCCGACAGCGTGAAGCGATATCTCACCGATCTAGGGATCTCACTCAACCGTCTATCAACCGTGAGTTATGGTGAAGAGCTTCCCCTTTGTAAAGAACAAAATGAAATCTGCTGGGCAAAGAACAGGCGCGCCCGTTTTGTCATAAAAACTTCCCCCGCCACCTAGGCTTCGGGAGACGAGCCGATGAGGAACGGGAGAGACGATATAAGACGTATTCTGCACAGGATTGAAAATCATGAGAGCCTGGCCGGTGTTGATCTTAGAAACCTTTATTTCTCTTGCATGAATTTCTCAAACTTAGATCTTAGAGGGGTCAATTTCGAGGGTTGCAGGCTGGCTCATGCGATTATGGAGGGAAGCGACCTCAGCGACGCAAATCTTGCGAATACGAATCTGATGAACACGAGCTTCAAGAACTGCGATCTTTCAGGAGCTCTTTTTGTGGGCGCCGTGGTGGGCGGAGCGGATTTTTCCGGAGCGAGAGGATTATCCTCTAACTTAAAGAAACATCTGAAGTCCAAGGGAGCTACAGGTCTGTAGTGGAAAATATTTATCTCGATAACAATGCTACGACGAAGATTGATGATAGGGTCTTCGCGGCGATGAGGCCTTATCTGACCAATCACTTTGGTCACCCTTCGAGCCCGCACCTTTTAGGGGCTAAAGTGCGCGGCAAAGTTGAGGAGGCACGCGACCTGGTAGCTGTCCTTCTGGGCACCAGCCACCCTGATGAGATTGTCTTCACCAGCGGCGGGACTGAGAGTATCAATACCGCGATCCGTGGGGCTTTGGCCACAACGCCAGCCCGAAGGCATATCGTAACAACCAAGGTGGAACACGTTTCGGTGCTCAATCTCTGTCGCCACTTAGCAACCCAGGCTTACAGGATTACCTATCTACCCGTGGATGGGGAGGGAGTGCTAGACCTAGAAGAGCTCAGGAAATCCATTCGCGAAGACACAGCCCTTGTCTCAGTAATGTGGGCCAATAACGAAACTGGGGTAGTCTTTCCGATTAAAGAGATCGGAGAGATGGTTAAGGAGCGTGGGATAATATTCCACGTAGATGCCGTCCAAGCGGTTGGCCGAGTACCGATTAATTTAAGGATGCTCTCACAGATCGATCTGCTTTCTCTCTCGGGCCACAAATTCCACGCCCCTAAGGGAGTCGGAGCCCTCTTTGTGAGAAGGGGGGTTAAGCTTAGCCCCCTTGTAATTGGGGGTCCGCAGGAAAGAATGCGGCGCGCTGGGACTGAAAATGTTGCTTCCATCATCGGCATGGGGAAGGCCGGTGAGCTCGCCTTGATCTACCTGCAGGAGGAAAATACCCGCGTCAGGAAACTCAGGGATCAGCTAGAAACAGGGCTCCTTAAACAAATTCCAGAACTGAGAGTTAACGGGAGTAGAGAAACACGAATTCCTAACACAACGAATATCACATTCAAGGGGCTAGACGGGCGAAAACTCCTAAAGTCCATGGAAGGGAATGGTATCTACGCATCTTCCGGCGCGGCCTGTACCGAAGGCAAGACTCCATCCCACGTCCTCCTGGCTATGAGACTGACGCCTCAGGATGCCCTTTCCTCGATCAGATTTGGCCTGAGTCGTTACAACACCGAAGCGGAGATTGAGTACGTCACAGACGTGATAACGTTGATTGTTAGCCATATGAGGGCCGGCATGACTGTGACGTTAAGGTCTGTCTCCCGTTAAGCTCGGACCTCACGGCTATGGTTAATGAAAGTTTCAACAAAATGGAGGGCTGACTCCATGGATGATCAAATTCAAGTTCAAGGGGAGTTGCTATTAGATGTCAAGGTAGCCGAGGCTTCCAAGCTCTATAAGTTCTATCTCCTCCAGGAAAAGAAGATTTTCGGTACTTCCGCTGTAATTCTTTTCCTCCTCCTATGGGAGTTCATGGGAGGGGCACTGAGTGTCTATAACCCTATCCCCTTTCTACAAGTCAACCCGATGTTTATGAGCGCGCCGTCGCTCATCTGGAGGGCGGCTGTCCAGCTATTTAGCTCTGGCGAGATCTGGAATGACCTCCGGGTAAGTGGAATTGAATTTTTAGGGGGATATCTGCTTGCCGTCTTCTTCGCGATCCCTTTTGGCATCATGACAGGTTGGTATAAAAGGATGAGCGCGGTGTTTGATCCGTTTATCAATGCCATGAACGCTACCCCGCGCGTCGCTCTTCTCCCTTTGGTTATTATATGGTTGGGGATTGGGATCCTCTCCAAGGTAGGCATTATTTTTCTCGGGGCAGTCTTTCCTATATTGATCAATACCCGGGACGGGGTGAAGACTACGCCTCAAAACCTCCTCAACGCTGCGAGAAGCTTCGGCGCTTCGGAATGGCTCACCTTTAAGACCGTGGTGCTTCCTTCCACTGTGCCTTTTATCCTTACTGGCTTAAGGCTGGGAATAGGGAGGGCCATTGTCGGAGTCATGGTCGGAGAGCTTTACGCTGCAACTGCTGGGATCGGTTTTATGATCACGGTTGCCGGGGCGACCTTCCAGACCGATAAGGTTTTTGTCGGTGTCTTGATTTTCGCGATATCCGGAATGATCTCTATGGAGGCCCTTACCAGGTTAGAAAGACGCTTCGATAAGTGGCGACCGAAAGTAGGGGCCGCGGAATAGCTCCATAGCCGCGAAAAGATGGGAAGGATCATCCTCGTCACCGGTGGAAACAGGAGAGCTGTTGAACACTATGCACCAAGGAGTCTTGGATACCTTGAACCAACTCCGGCATGCCCGTTTTGGCTCGATCTCCTATCACCGTCAGAACATCTCCTCTCTCGCATCTCGATCCCCTTTAAATTCCATCCACGGGTTCTGAGAGCCTGCTCAACGCGCCACCGACAACCTAGCTGCGAGGACTTCGGCCATTACCTATTTATCCAAACCTCCCTCCTAGAACCTTCCAGAAAAAGCCTGTTCATCCAGCGTGACATGAAGATCTTTCTAAGTAACGAGTACTTGATTACCCTTCATAGGCGCAGCACCCCCTTGCGTTGCTGGCTTTCAAGCCCGCAAGTGTCAGGATTTACTCACACAGGGACGCTTCTTCTCACGCTTTTTGATGAGTCTATCGGCAGGTTGATAGGGTTTTTTTGTTCGGAGGGAAACAGTGCGGGTCTGCCCGTTCAAAGGGACGAGCAGCCCAAAAAGAACCCACTATGGTGGCAATTAAGGAACTTTAGAGCCGCTTTATTACGCGATGTTAACTTGTTGCATGAGATCGCATTCGTGGGCGGTAGGTTCTTCAATCCTGATGACAGGAGCGCCTTTGGATCCGTCAAAGCAAAGATCTCCTTCCTATGCAATATCATAGATGGATTGCTGTCCCGCGTGAATCCATTGGTTGACGTCACGTTTGGCGAAGGAGAAAAGAAGATCTCGTGAACTTTACTGCATTTCTCTGATCAGAAAGGAGAGGGTTCTTTACGGTCTCACGGAGGAAAGCGATGAATGCGAAGAAGGAACGCGAGCTTTTTGCGGCGGGCCTTGAGGGACTTCTACGCAAAGAGAATAAGATAGTAGAGGAGTACCGCGGCCTGGCGGAGCTGATAGAAGATATTCCTGCTGGTCTTCTCCTTGATTGGGTAATAACTGAAGGGGTGGCCCACCACACCCTCTTATGCACCATCATAAGCTTCCTCAAACAAATCCCCGGGAAAAAAACCGGCAATGGCGCGGATAGTGTGGGGATAGTGCGAGATAACGCCCTGCGCTGGATTGGAAGACTCCGATTAAAGGAGCAAGCTGTAACTGCTGATTGTCGTTCATTGAAAAGGCAGGCCTGTTGGGAAGAGGGGGATCTGATTGATGCCCTACTGGATGCGCTGGCTATGGATAGCAAAAAACATCAGAGATTCCTTCTAATGGTGGAAAAGACGGTTAAAGGCTGATGGCAGGCCTTTAACATCTCTCCTGTTATTAAAGTGAATAGCCAGCCTGTTACCTCATACGGAATCACCCTTGATTAAAGCATAGTCACGCTTTTTTGGCGGAGGACGTTCCCATATTCTCCCCTTGAAAAGGGGGCATGGCTATGTTAGCAAGAACGGTAAAATTAAAAGAGCGGGGTTATCCTGATGATGAGTTGGTTGCCAGAGAATGTGTCTACTTTTGGGGGAGAGATAGACTCCCTCTTTTATCTTATCTATTACATCACCGGGGCTGTGTTTATCCTAGTGACGGTCCTGATGATTCTCTTCCTCATTCTCTATCGCCATCGCGAGGGCCGGCGCGCTACTTACTCGCATGGGAACACCGCCCTGGAGATCACTTGGACGGTTATTCCCGCGGTCATTTTGTTGGTGTTGTCGTTTATGAGCGTCTCTTCATGGGGAAGGATCAAGGCCCACGCCCCGCCGAGTGATTTCCAGGTCCAGGTAACCGCGAAGCAATTTAACTGGGAGATCGTTTATCCCGGGCCGGATGGAAAATTCGGCACTCCGGACGATTTCCAGATCGATAACGACCTGCACGTTCCAGTCCATAAGGTCGTGCATGTGATCCTTAAATCTAAGGATGTCATCCATAGTTTTTTTCTGCCCAATTTACGCCTCAAGCAGGACGCGGTTCCGGGGCGGGATATCCTGGTATGGTTTGAGGCGATCAAGCCGGGCAAGTACGAGTTGCCCTGCGCGGAGCTGTGCGGCTTTGGCCATTCCGGGATGCGCGGTTGGCTTTATGTGCACACCCCTGAGGAATACAAGAAGTGGGTGAAGGAGACCTGGCCCCAGGGCCAGAAATAACGTTACTCGTTTATTGGTTAAATCGTTGATTTGATGGAAAGGGATTGTCCCTATAGCGAGTATACGAATATACGAGTAACGAATACACGAATAACGAGGAGTGATAAAAGATGAGTGATTCTGTAGCGGTCGGAGCGGCGCACGCGGTTCATGCCCATCATGAAGAATTGGGTTTCTGGCGCACTTACGTTTTCTCGACGGATCATAAGATGATCGGCCGGCAGTTTCTCTTTTTAGGTCTCTTTATGCTGGTCCTGGGCGGGCTCATGGCGATGATGATACGCTGGGAGCTTGCCTGGCCTGAGACGGCAGTTCCAGGGCTCAGTTGGCTGCCGGAACCTTACCTCTACGAAGGCATTATTCCACCCCAAACTTACAACATGCTCTTCACCATTCACGCCACGCTCATGATCTTCTTCGTGGTCATGCCGATCATGGTTGGCTGCTTCGGCAATTTTTTGATCCCGCTCATGATCGGCACGAGAGATATGGCGTTTCCGAAGCTCAACATGCTCTCGTTCTGGACGGGTCTCTTGTCCGGTCTCGTAATGTTGGCCGGCTTCTTCGTGCCGGGCGGACATGCCGCGTCCGGCTGGACGGCCTACGCGCCGCTCTCGGCGAAGGCCGCGTACACCGGGGTGAACTGGGGGCAGAACCTCTGGATTATCAGCCTCATCTTTCTCGGTATCTCCTCGCTGATGGGTTCGATCAATTACATCACCACGATCGTCAACATGCGCGCGCCGGGCATGAGCTACTTCCGCATGCCGCTGGTGATCTGGTCTCTCTTTATCACGGCCATCTTGCTCCTGCTCGCGCTGCCGGTGTTGACAGCGGCGCTGGCCATGCTGTTGTTCGATCATACTCTGGGGACGAGCTTCTTCCTCCCTGAAGGAGGGGGCCAGCCGCTGCTCTGGCAGCACCTCTTCTGGTTCTTCGGCCACCCGGAGGTCTATGTCTTGGTCCTGCCGGCTATGGGGGTGACCTCGGATATCCTCTCTACTTTTTCGCGTAAGCCGATCTTCGGCTATCACGCGATGGCCTTCTCGATGATCGCCATTGCCTTTCTCTCATGGGTCGTCTGGGGCCATCACATGTTTGTCAGCGGCATGAACCCGTACCTCGGCACTGCTTTCATGATGTCCACCATGGTGATCGCCGTTCCCTCCGCGATCAAGACCTTTAACTGGCTCGGCACGCTATGGGGCGGTTCGATCCGGTTTACCTCGCCGATGCTCTTCGCCTTAGGCTTCGTTTCCAATTTCCTGATCGGCGGTCTGAGCGGCATCTTCATGGCGTCGACTCCGGTCGATATCTTTATCCACGATACCTATTATATCGTGGCGCACTTCCACTACGTCGTGGCCGGAATCATCTTTGCTCTTTTCGCCGCCGTTTATTACTGGTTTCCAAAGATGTTTGGCCGGATGATGAACGAGCCCCTGGCGAAGATCCATTTCGTCCTGACTTACATCTTCTTCAACGCGACGTTTTTCCCGATGCACATCCTTGGAATAGGCGGCCACATGCGCCGGATCTACAATCCGACGCAGTACGAGTTCCTCCACCCGCTGCAGCCCATCAATGTTTTTATCACTTTTTCCGCTCTCCTTCTCGGCCTGTCGCAGATTACTTTCGTGACGAATTTCTTCTGGAGCCTGTTCGGCGGCAAGAAGGCGGAGAGGAATCCCTGGAAGGCGAACACGCTCGAGTGGATCGCTCCCTCCCCGCCGCCCCATGGGAACTTCGAGGCGATACCAGTCGTCTACCGCGGACCCTACGAGTATAGCTCGCCCGAGGTCGAAGAGGATTACCTGCCGCAAAATCGGCCGTTAGGGAAGGAAGCCGCCGCGCGCGGGCATTAAGTTCAAGATGAAGGCAGAAGGTGGATTGGGGGTTCATCGTCTTGCCCTCGTGACTGCCGCGGCGACGTTGCTGCTTCTCTTCATCGGCGGGCTGGTCACCAGCAAAGGGGCCGGTCTTGCGGTGCCTGATTGGCCGACGACGTTCGGCTATAACATGTTTCTCTACCCGTGGTCGAAAATGATCGGAGATATCTTCTACGAGCACAGCCATCGGCTGGTGGCATCGGGAGTGGGCCTGCTGACGATTCTGCTGGCCTTTTCCCTCTGGTTTTATGAGCCACGGAGGTGGATGCGCCGGCTCGGCATCGTAGCCCTGGGTCTGGTCGTGACGCAGGGGATTATCGGTGGTCTGCGGGTGGTCCTGCTGGAAGAGACCCTGGCAATCCTCCATGCCTGCCTGGCACAGGCCTTTTTCGCTCTGACCTTGAGTCTGGTCTTTTTTACCTCTCAGGAATGGGCAGAAGAGCCGCAAAGGATCGAGCTTTTGGATGCAGGTCGCCTATGGCGGCTCTGTATTCTAACCACGGCCATGATTTACCTTCAAGGGGTTTTTGGGGCCGTGCTGAGGTACACCGGCGCAGGGATCCATCTCCATCTGCTCTTTGCCGCCCTGGTCGCCCTTCATGTGGTCTTCCTCGCGGCAAGGATCCGAAGATTTCACGGGAGCCAAGCGAAGCTTTTCCGTCCCGCTATTCTTCTCAGCGGACTCCTGATCCTGCAGCTCGCCTTAGGCTTGGGATCGTATCTCGTCAAGTTCACGCCATTCGGAACGGTTTTTTCTCCGCTATCTATCGTCATTCTTAGGACGACACACGTAGTTACCGGGGCATTGATGCTGGTCACCAGCCTAGTGCTGACTTTAAGATCTTACCGGCTGCTGGCGCTTCCCCATTCGCGCCTCAATCAAGAGTTTCTCGCGGAGCAGCTTTCGGCATGACGATTACGACTGATACCCTGGATATTTCCTGGACCGGTGGCTACAGACGTGTCCTGGACTTTCTTGAGCTCACCAAGCCCCGCGTGGCCCTGATGGTCCTGGTAACGACGTTTGTCGGCTTCTATCTCGGCTCAGAGCCCATGGCGGGCTATTTTCGTCTGATCGAGACACTCATTGGGACCGCGCTTGCTGCCGGCGGCACCCTCGCGCTCAATCAGTTTTTAGAGCGGGATGCAGATGCGCTGATGGAGCGCACGCGTCACCGGCCGCTGCCAGATGGCCGGATTCAGCCCACTGAGGCCCTGCTCTTTGGAGTGCTGGTCACTGCCGCCGGCCTTCTCATCCTTGCGCTTGCGGTGAATATGCTGAGCGCTCTCGTAACAGCCTCCATAGTCGGGAGCTATCTGTTTATCTATACGCCGCTAAAGCAGAGGAGTTCTCTCTGCGGCGTCATAGGGGCAGTGCCGGGAGCGTTGCCTCCGGTTATTGGTTGGGTGGCGGCTCGCGGCGGCTTGGACGTTCAGGCGTGGGTGCTTTTTGCCATTATGTTTCTCTGGCAGATTCCTCATACGCTGGCCATCGCCAGACTGTATCGGGATGATTTCGCCAAGGCCGGCATTCAATTTCTTCCCGTGGTCGAGTCCGACGGCTGGACGACGGGCCGTCAGGTCATCACCCACTCTCTCGCGCTGCTGGCGGTGAGCCTGCTGCCGACGCTCCTCGGCCTTGCCGGATCGCTCTATTTTCTGGTGGCGTTTTTGCTCGGCTCGGGCTTTCTGGCATGCGCAGTGCGTCTCGCCGTCTCGCAATCCGTGGCATCTGCGCGGCGGCTCCTGTTCGCCTCTCTTATCTACCTCCCAGTCCTCTTGGTTGTGATGGCGCTCGATCGGGTTGCGCTGTGAGTAGGATAAGGATGTTGAATCAGAGGGATATGCGCCACAGAAACCGCCGTCTTGGTGTTATTCTAACCTTGTTTACTTTGTTTTACATCGGTGCGGTGGTTGGATTTATAATAATCTATTAGCTATCAGCGGTCAGCTAATAGAAATTTTTAGTTTTGAGTTTTGAATTATCAATTACAATGAACTCAAAATTCAAAATTAAGAATTCAAAATTTTTGGCTGAGAGCTGATGGCTGAAAGCTAACGGCTACGAATATGGCGCAACGAGCTACCGCACGGCAGGTGGTCGAACCAAAAGCGAACGATGAGGCCTATCGGATACCGGGTTTCGCCGGCGGCGAGCCGCCTGTCGCTTCGGCCGAGCCGGTAGTCAGCAATGCCCGTTTGGCTGTGCTGATGTTTCTCGCCGCGGAGGCGATGTTCTTTGCCGGGCTGATCGGCGCCTTTATAGTTTTCCGTCTCGGCAGCGCCACCTGGCCGCCGCCGTTTCAACCGCGCCTTCCGGTTGTCGTGACCGGCATGAACACGGTCATCCTGCTCTTGAGCGGGGTTACCATGCGATTGGCGTTAAGAGCGATTCGCCTCGGGACAGTTGAAAAGCTGGCGAGGTATCTTTTAGCGACCATGCTGTTGGGCGGACTTTTCCTCAGCATTCAGGGTTACGAATGGGTCCGTCTGATCCAGTTTGGTCTGACCGTATCGAGCGGGATCTATGGCTCTACTTTTTACACGTTGATCGGCTGTCACGGGCTGCACGTCCTTGGCGCTCTGTTGTGGCTGGCGGTAGTTTTGGTCCAGGCCCGGCATGAACGCTTCACGGCGCGCAGCCACACCGGGATAGAGACCTGCACGATGTACTGGACCTTCGTGGTCGCCCTTTGGCCGATACTTTATGGATTGGTGTATCTGTATTAGGAGGCAGGCAAGTCCTGATTCATGCCTTAAAAGCCAACAGCAGACTTGACGACTTTCTACGGGACCAGCCCAGTCTCTCTCCTAGCAGCTTTGAATCTTCGAATGTGGCTGGCACGTGGTCGTGGGGGAATTCTTGAGTTCTCGGTGGCTGAACCTCTAAAGGGAATTCCTATCATTTAGTGGGATGGACCCAAGTGTGGAATTCGGCGGGAAGCCAGAAGAGGCCTATAGTCGAGGTGGACATCTGTCTCGGCCCAAAGCTTATCCGCACCCATGCCACGCTGAGCGACCGCTCCCAAATGACCTACCCGTTCTTGGTCGGCCGGAGCGTTCTGACCGGCAGTTTTACGGTTGATACGAGCCGCTCTAGGGCGGCGCAGCCGGTCTGTCCGGCGCTTTCCTCCCTAGCCGTATTCCTTAGCCGACTCGCCCACGTCGATAGACGATTCTTCCCTGAATCCCGTCCGGTGCCGGGCTGAGGGCTTGGCCCGAGGAAGCCGGCAAAGCCATTCTTCATACCCATCAACTCAACCGATTAATTAAGACGCGCTCGACCGAGCAGGACGCTACGGACGCTATTCGCCAAGAAAAGGAAGATGGCGAGCACGTTCAGCAGACCGCCCCACTGCTGCGCTGCACACGAGGCTGCTAGGTCACCGCCCACTCTCAGAAGGAGCGAAAGGTGAAGCAACGCCAGGTGGGCGTAAAACAGACTCTGAAACGGCATCGTCATGCCAGTAATCGAAGGAAGGATAATCGGAGCGTGGGCAAAGATCATCGAGAAAACAAAGCCCAAGAAGACCGAATGGAGCATGGCATCGTAGTAAAAGCCAGCGGAAAAAAAGCCGGCGAAAAGCATCCACAGGATTCCCCCTATCCCAAGCCAGACATAGCCCGAGAGAAGAGAGAGCGCCATAAAACCGGAAAGGCCTCCCTGGCGGATCGTCCTTCGAGCCATGTCGTATCGAAGAAGCCACAATGCCAAAGCCGTCAGCCCGATGCCGCTGATCCAGACGCCCAAAGCAAAGGTTGCAAGCGACACGAGAAGACCGGACAAGAAAATCCCGTTAGCCAGCAGGAACTTCAGGCGGTCCCACGCCGACAGGCCGAGCAGCCGCGAAAGCTCCAGGCGCTCGCCCGCGATCATGAGCACGAGGAATCCGATCCACCATGGAACGACTTGATGCAGAGGGTAGCTGGTGTACCAAAGGAGGGCCCCTATGACCCATAAAAGGGCTCCGATCCCCATCGTAATAAAATGGGCTGAAGGCTGGCGGCGGAAAAGCTCAATAAAAAGAGCCGCAAGGAAACAACCAGCAGCTGCCGCAAGGAGGTGACCGATATGGGAGGGGAGCCCTGCGAGCAAGGCAAGAGAGCTCAGGGCCGCCAGAAAAGAGGCGCCGTAGGACCAACCCCGCTCCAACGCCACAGCCCGCTCCAGGCCTATGAGCGTACCTAAGAAGCCCACAACCATGAGTGCGCCGTGGCTCACCGGGAAAGCCGGAAACGGGGAAGGCAGCTCCCAACCCAACCGGAGAAGCCCGGCCCAAAGCGCGGCCAGAAGCGAGAGCCCGGCTAAGGCCATTAGGGGGAAACGAATACGCACCGATTATCTTTCGTTCATCTTGGCCGTGAGATGATCACCTGAGACTCTACTGACGGCCATGGGCGAAAGCCTCTCACTCGGCGATGAACGGGATAACCAAGCCGTTCGGAACCTGGGATAACAAATTGTGGTCCACCAATAAGTAGCCTCCCCGCTCGGGCAGCGTGAATTCGAACATCCCCCCGGAGCCGGCGGCGACATTGTAGGTCTGGACACCGCGAGCCACATTACGCGGGTTTCCACTCTCATAGGCTTGATCCAAAATCGTGCCGATGACGTGGAACGCGGAGCTGCCGGGCCCGACATGGACAAAGTAAACTCGGATCCACTCCCCGGCCTTGACCTTCACCGGATCGTGCGCGGCCTTGCCGTTGTAGAGAACGATGAACGGACGATTCTCATCCATCCTCTCCCCGGAGGGAGAAATCATGCCTTCGCCATCGGGCTCCCCGTAGACCCCCCCCTGGGCGACCGCCAATTCCCGCGCCGGCCGTAATTTCGATTTGCGTGGATAGACGATCATGACGCCGTACATCCCCATCTTGATATGCTGGTCCGTCACGGGCCCAGCCGCGCAGTGATACATATAAACTCCCGGGGTGTCGAGTTTTTTCTCAAAGGCCATCGTTTTTCCCGCCTCCACCGGACCAAATTTCTCGTGATTGATCCTGAAAGCATGGCTGTCGATTCCATGGGCCAGAGCCCCTTCGTTTTTCATGACGACTCTTACCGTATCCCCCTCGCACACTTCGATGATCGGCCCGGGAACGGTTCCGTTGAAGGTCCACGCCTGGGCCTTAAGCCCCTGGCCCAACTCCACGACCTTCTCTACGGCGGCGAGATTCACCACCCGATTCTGCGGCCCGTGGCCACACGTACGCTCCTGACCCACCAAAGCCCTTGCGGGCGGAGCCCAGCCGTAGAGGAGAAAGAGTCCGATTGCGACTTGACAGAGAGCCTTGAATCCAATGTTCATGATACCGCACCTCCTAAGAAGAAACGGACATCAGTCGGAAGCCAGAATTTATTGAGATTGAGGCTCCGCCGGTATCCAAAGAATTAAAGAAGGGCTGGTCCTACTTCATCCGAAAAGTTTATGAAACAGACCCGCTTACTTGTCCCAAATGTGAAGGGGAGATGCGCATCATTAGTTTCATTGACCAGCCGGACGTCATTAAAAAAGTCCTTCAACACCTAGCAGGTTGCTGAAAAACTCCTGTTTGGCAATTTTTTTATACTCTCAAAATCACTGCACATGTTAAGATGGCTGCAATTGAAGCTTTGGGGGTATTGATGCGAGGAGCACAGGATAGACAAGCGAGCATGCTGGCACTGATTTCGATTGAGTGCCGTATACCTACGGACCATCCCTTGAGACGGATCAAAGCGATGGCCGATCAAGAACTGCTGGGACTCTCTGGAGTCTTTG
>Ga0209824_10000132_pt1 | contig 52819 bp, 27 predicted proteins | sample VDWuncwatermetaG_FD_184124 | JGI IMG/M metagenome (GOLD analysis project Ga0209824, IMG submission 184124) | Wastewater microbial communities from Netherlands to study Microbial Dark Matter (Phase II) - VDW unchlorinated drinking water (SPAdes)... ...
GGCTCACGCCAGGGCGGGAGTCGCCGCAAGGAGCAAAATGAGGAGGGGGGAGCAGTTGAGACGGGACATCACCAGGAGTATAGCCCCGGCGAGGCGAATTTCAAGGGGAGGCGCTAGGCGCCGGCGGTAGGAGGAGGCTTCAGCAGCTCATCGACGGCCTTGCCGAACTCGGCGAAGTTGGGCGGCTTCTGGAAGCAGCGCGCGCTGGTCAGGCCCTGATCCAGGGCCCACTTCGTCGTGTGCTCCGCGGGCATGCCGGAGCAGACGATCACGGGCTTGTGGTTGATGCCGAGGTCGCGAAAGCTCTTCATCGCCGCCGGGCCGCCGCCGCCGGGCATGTGCATGTCGATGATCATGAGATCGGGGCTGACGGTGAGCAGGAGCGCGCGCAGATGGGTCGCGCTGTACACGACGGCCACTTGATGGCCACGATCGATCAGGAAATCGCGCACGACCATGCAGTAGCCTTCGTCGTCGTCTGCGAGGATGATGTTGGCCACGATTAAAGCTTAGTCATATCGTCGGCGTCGCGCAAGGGCTCACCGGCCCCGGGCGCGGGGGACGCTTTGAAGAAGTCCGACAGCTCGTCGAGGTTCCGGATCTTCCGGCACGGCGGGAGCGCGCGAAGGAAGGTCTTGCCGTACCCTTTCTTGAGCACGCGCGAGTCGAGGCAGATCACCGCCCCGCGGTCGGTCGAGGTGCGAATCAGGCGGCCGAAGCCCTGCCGAAACTTCATCACGGCGCGGGGCAAGGACCAATCTTTAAAGTACTCCCGGCCGTTTTCGTCGAGCCAGCGGCGCCGGGCTTCCTCGAGCGCGGAGGACACATTGGGGAACGGAAGCTTGACCATCACGACGCACGATAAAGCCTCGCCGGGCACGTCGATGCCCTGCCAGAAGGTGTCCACGCCGAGCAGCACCGCGTCGCCCGCGGCCTCGAACTCGCGCACCAGCGCCTCGTGCCCGGTGCCGCCCTGCGCCCACACCGGGCGGTGGGTGATTTTTTTGCGCAGAAGGACGTGGACCCGCTTGAGCAGCTTCCAGCTCGAGAACAATAGAAACACGCCGCCGGGCACGCGCGCGACGATGTCCGCGCACATCCGGGTCACCGCCTCGGCGTGCGCCTCCTCGTCCTTCGGGTCGGGGATCCCCTCGACGGCCCAGAAGGCGGCCTGGGTCGAGTAGTCAAACGGCGAATCGAGGACGAGCTCACGCGCCTCGGGCAGCCCCACCCGCGACTTGAAGTCCTTCAGGCCGTCGCCCGTGGACAAGGTCGCCGAGGTCAGGATAGAGGGAATGCCTCGCGAGAACAGGCCCTCGGCCAGCCGGCGGCCCACGTCGAGCGGCGCCGCGCGCAATTCCGGGCCGGTGCGCGGCCAGGCGACCCAGCGCGCCGTCGCCGAGGAGTCCGGCTTGAGGACGGCCATCAGGGCGTGGCCGTATTGGGCGACCTGCGAGTGGAGCATGCGCATCTCGGTCTCGTCGGGGCGTCCCTCCGCGGCGGCCGCGGCCGAGGCCAGGGCCTTGTCGAGGGCGATCAAGGCGGAGGGCGGCGCGTCCGGCGTGCGCTCGAGCAGACGGCCCTGGTTGTCCTCGTCCTCCTCGCGCAGGCCGCTCTCCTTCGCGATGCCCTCGATGAAGCGGCCGATGTCCGCGACCGTCTCATCGGCGAGGCTCGCCAAGGCGTCGTCGGCGTACAATTTCGCCGCCGTCCGGACCTCGTCCATCAAGGCGACGGCCCGGTGCAGGCTCGCGGTCACGCCGTAGCGCGCGACCGCCGCGTCCTCCAAATTGTGCGCCTCGTCGAGGATCATCGCGTCCGAGGGCGGCAGGCGCGCGCCGGAGAGAAGCAGGGCGTGATTGACGACGAGGATGTGCGCGCGGTCGGCGCGTTCGCGGTCGCGGCGCCACAGGCAGCGGTCCCAATACGGCCCGCCGGGGCCCATGCAGACGTCCGTGTCGCGCGCAAGCCGGTCCCAAAGGTTCTGCGGCACGAGCTCGGGCAGAGACGAACGGTGGCCCGTCTGAGCGTCGCGGGTCCAGGCATCGAGCCGCTCCAAGGTCTCTTTGCCGGTCTCGGAGACGGAGTCCGGCCGGGCTCGAAGCCGCGACAGCCGTTGGACGCACAGATAATTGTCCGCTCCCATCAGCATCGCGTACCGCAGCGGCAATCCCAGCGCCCCCATGGCGCGCGCCGCCGTCGGCAGCTCGTGATTCATGAGCTGCTCCTGCAAGGCCCGCGTATGCGTGGACACGATCACACGCCGGTCGCGCGTCGCGGCCCACAAGGCCGCCGGGAGCAGGTACGCGAGGCTCTTCCCCACGCCGGTGCCCGCCTCGACGACGAGGTCGCCGCCGCGCTCGAGGGACTGCCACACCGCGCCGGCCATGGCTTCCTGGGGGGGGCGGGGCTCCCAGCCGGAACGCGCGCGCGCGAGCGCTCCCTCGGGACCGAACAGCGCGGCGAGATCCATACGACTTTGTAGCATTTCGTTCAGCCGGGGTCGGACCCCTACAGCGACGCGAGACGGCGCGCCAGGGGCGACTCGCCGGGGAAGTTCGGGGCGACGGACTTCAGCGCCGCGTCGGCGGCGCGGCGGGCGGCGAGGGCGGCGGACAGGGACGCCTGGGCGGCGGCGAGGTCGGCATCGAAGGCGCCGTTCTTCGCCGCGGGGCGCGCCTCGAGCTTCCTGAGCTCTTCTTCATAGAGGCGCAGCCGGCCTTCCTGGCCTTCCGCGCCCAGTTCGAGGAGGTAGTTCATCACCACGCGATCGGTCGCGGATCGGCGCGGATCGGCGGCGATGCGGCCGCCGGCGGCGCCGCCGCCGAGGCCGAGCTCCTCGAGCGCCGCGAGGAACGCGGCGCGGCCCGTCTCGGTGCGGGCGTAGGACTCGGCGTAGGCGCCCGCGCGGCCGCGCACGGTCTCGAGCGTCTCGCGGCGCGCCCCGCCGCGGAAGGCGGCGAGCGCCTCGGCGCGGGACGCTTCGCGGTCCTCGAGCGCCCAGCGGGCCTCGCGCATCAACGCGCCCGAGCCGAAGATCAAGTTGAGGCGCCCATCGACGGTCGTCGGGTCGAGATCGGACGCCGCGCCGCCGGGGTTGAGCGGCCCTTCGTTGTCCACGACCGCCGGGAACTGGCTCGGGTCGAAGTAGCGCTCGACCTTGTCGGGCAAAATGCCCAGGATGTCGATCGCATGCAATAAAGCTCCACCGGGGCCGCGGTTGATCGTCGCCCCGCCCTCGGCACGGCGGGCATAAGTGCGGCCGAGGTAGCCGTGCTGATTGGGATCGCGCCCGGTGATCAGTTCAATGGGAATCTGCACGATGCCGCGGGGCACCTCAAGAACCAGGTCGGGCCACTGCCCCGGCGAGTAGGCCCAGTGCCGCGCCGCCGTCGCCGCGTCGCGGGCCGACTCGAGCCGCGCTTCGTTCATTTCTCTGCCGAGCTGAACCGTCAAACCGTTCGAAGGGTCGATCCAGCGAACCGGCCGCGCCGTCGGCGCATAGGCTTCATCGGTGTTTTTCCAGACGCGCCCCGACGCGTCCTCCACCCACCAGCCGCCCGCCTTCTTGGCCAACGACTCTTTGTCGTTAAAAATCTTTCTCACGCGCCCCTGAGAATCCGTCTCGATCGCCAAGGGGGCTTCTCCGATCCAGCTGACGGCGGGGCCCGAACCGAGCGGCTTCGTCGTCGTTCCGTAACGTACCGCCACCACGGTGCCGTCGTCGCTCAAGCCGACGGCGAGCTCCGTCGTTTTAAGGAAGGTCCACTTGTGCGCCGGATCCTTCGGGTCCTTGGCCTCTTCGATGAGCTTCTCCATCTCCTTCTTGTCGAGGAACACCGCCGCCACCTCGCCGTTCTCATCAAGAGCGAAGCCCCACGCCGAGAGCTTCAGCTTAAGCCAGCCCGCGCGCCGAGCCGCCAGCGCCTGGGCGCGCGCCTCCTCGGCCAAGGCGAGCAGGCCCGCCCGTCCGAGCTCCGCCTTGCGATAGGAAGCGGAGGCCCCCGACGCCTCCAGCGCCTCGAGAGAGGGATACGCCGCCGGATCCGGCGCCGGCCCGTCGACGCGCACGAGCGCGGTCAGCTCGGACGGCGCGCGCAGGCGCGCGGCGGCGACGGGCAGGGCCTTGCGCAGCCCCGTGCGCGCATCGGGCCGCGACTCGAACCACAGGACTCGCCCCTCGCCCTCGAGACGGCGCAGGTCGGCCAGGGTCAGGGACGCGCCGGCCGCCCCGCCTTCGAGCACCACCTCGGTGCCGGCCAACGCGCGGTCGAGCGCCTCGCGCCGGGCCGCTTCGTCGCGGCGGGCGCGAACCTGGGCCAGGCGCTCGCGCGCGGCGTCGTCGCCTTCGACGACCTCGGCCCAGCCGGCTTTAAGCGCCTGCTCCGCGGATTCGGGAATCTTGCCGACCCACTGCTCGGGAGCGACGAAGCGCCGGCCGGCGAGGTCGCTGACGCGGCCCGCCGTCTCGAGGCGGCGGATCTCGGCGGGGGAAGACCAGGAGACGCCGTCCTTGCCGCGCAGCGCGACCAAGGCGGGAAGGGGGTCGGTGCGGCCGATCCAGCGGGCCTTCATGCCGCGCAGGAACGCGACGGTTTCCGAGGCCGGGGCGATCTCGCGCGTCTCCGTGGGATCGTGGCGCAGCGCGCGCAGGCGCGACTCGCCGAGCGCGATCGCCGCGTTGAGCGTCAGGATGCCGCGGCCGTATTGGAGGCGCTCGCGGCGGCGGGCAAGGCTTTCGCGCACGCCGAACATACCGTTGAGCGAGCGCGCCCAGGCGGCGTCGGCGGCGGCCTCGGGCAGCGCCAGCGTGCGGGCCAGCTCGGCGTCGAAGGCGTCGAGCGCCGAGACGTAGGCGTCGAGCGCCTTGTCCTTGAGCAGATGATCCGTCGGCGACTGTGAACGCGCGAGCCACGCGCCCTGCGCCTCGAGGCGCAGACGGGCGACGGTCGCGTCGAGCTCGATCAAGCGGCGCACGGGCTTGTCGAGCGCGGGGGGCGCCTTGACCGCCGACCAGTAGACGAGCGAGAGCTCCGCGTTGAGGGCGCCCTCGCGGGCCAGCACCGCGCCCTCGGCGTCGAGAGAGGCGGCCGCCTCCTGGCGCAGGAAGCCCATCAGGCCGCTCCAGGACGCTCCACGCGCGGGATCCGACGCCTGCATCTCGGAGAGGATGCGCGCGAGCGTCCCCTCGATCAGGCGGCGGCGGCCCTGGAGGTCGACCTTCATGAGACGGTCCAGGCGCTCGGCCGCGTCGTAGTCGTTGCTCTTGACCGCCGCCTCGTCGCGCGCGGCGATGCGATAGCGCTCGACGAGCACGCGCAGCTCGGCGCGAATGGATTCGGGCGCGCCGGCCAGAAGCTCGTCGTTGCGGCGCTCGAAATCGGAGTCGAGGAGGCGGTCGGCCCACCAGGCGAGCAGGCGCGCGCGCGCGGTGCGCTCGGCCGGTTCTAAAGGATCGCGCGCGCCGTCGGCGCCTCGGGGACGGGCGTAGATCGCGGGCTTGATGCCCAGGGCGGAGAGCTCGGCGGTGAGGCGGGCGAAGTCCTCGGCGAGGGCCTGCGTGCCGGCGACGAACTCGAACTGCGCGCGCGCGGCCTCGGCCTGCGCCGAGGCGATCTCGGAGACGGGCGACAGCTTCATGCGCACGCGCTCGACGGCGCCGAGCAGATCGCGGCGGGCGGTGATCTCGCGCAGGCGCAAAGCGGCGACGAGGCGAGTCTTCTCGGCGACGGAGGCCATGAGCGTGTGCAGCAGGAGGGCGAGGCTCTGCAGGCGCTGGGAGTCCTCGAGCTCGCGGCGCAGGGCGTCATCGATGACGTCGATCAGGCCGGCGCGCACGCGCTCGGGATCCGGAGCCTCGAGGAAGGCGCCGTAGACCCACGTGCCGCGAAACAGGCCGAGCGCGGCGAGCGGGGAGAAGCCGCGCGAGCTCATCTTCTCGGCGAGCAGGTCCGCGCGCAGCTGGGGCAGGCGGTCGCGGCCGGCGAGCTCCTCGGGGAGGCCATGGGTGAACAAGGTCTTTTTCAGCAGCTCAAGATCGAAGGCCTCGGCTTCGGCCACCTCGCGCGCCGCGGCGGAGGCGAGGTCGCCGTCCGAGTGGGCGGGCAGCAAGGCGAGCAAGGCCTCGGGCGGCGTCCCGGGGGGAAGATGGAGGAAGGCGGCGGTCTCCGCCAGGTCGCGGGCCACGCGCGCCCGCGCCTCGGCCCCGATGCCCACGCCCTCGGACCAGCGCATCAGGGCCGCGTCGAAGCGCAGGCGCGCCAGCGCCATGTCGGCGCGCGCGCGCGCGGCGGCGGCGCCGGCGCGGCGGACCTCGTCGGCGCGCTCCTCGCGCAGGCGGGCCAGGGCGGCCATGGCCTCGGGCGGGGTGGACGGGCTGCGCAGGCGGGCTTCCAGCCAGCCCTCGACGAAGCTCTGGCCGACCGGGTCGCCCGACAGGGTCTGGCGGTGGTCGTAGAAGCGGATCGAGCCGATCACATCGGCGGCGGGCTCGATTTCGAACGCGCCGAGATCGCGGGCATCGTAGCGCGGCGGGGCGGAGCGAAGGGAGGCCTCGCGCAGGCGGTCGGCGAGCTCGGCGTAGGAGCGGGGAAGCGTGCCGGCCTCGCGCTCCTCCGAGCCGCCCCAGACGGAGATCTGGGCGCGGATCAAGGACTCCTGGCGGGCCAGCTCGAGCGACATCGCCCGCGCTTCGACGTCCGTACGCCCGGCGAGCCCGGCCGCGGCGGCGCGCACGCGGGAGAGCTCGGCGGCGAGCCGAGCGCGCGCGGTGGGGAGGTTTTCGTCAAACGCCTCGAGCGCGCGCTCGGCGGCCAAGGTCCTCTCGCGCGCGATCGCGACGATCTCCGGGGAAGGCACGCCGTCGCCGGACAAGGCCGAGATGAGGCGCCCGAGCGAGCGCCCGATCATCGAGATCGGCTCGAGGCGCAGGCGGTCCACCTTCAGGCCTTTGTCCACGGTCTGCTCGACCGCGCGCGCGATCTTCAGGCGCGACTCGAGCGCGTCGCGCGCCGCGGCCGTCGGGTTCAGGCGCGCGGCGCGGCCGGCGAGCGCGGCCAGCGCGGCCGTGGCGTCGACGCTCAGCTCCAGGCGCGCATCGAGCGGACGGCCGAGCAGGTGGTTCGCGGCGACGGAGGCCTCGCGGCGGCGGGCGATCAAATTCGTCAGCTCGGCCCGGGCGGCGCGCAGCTTCTCGGCCATCGCGGGGGTGCCGTCCTGCGCCGCGACGAGGCCGGGGATCAGCTCTCCTTCATAGAGCGCGGCCTGCTTGGCGGCGAAGGAGGCCTCGAGCAGCGCTCGCGTCAGGCTCAGCGCCATGTCGGCCGCGGCCTTGTCCTGAAGACGCGTGTACATGTCGGCCTCCGCGCCGCGGCGCCCCGCGTCGAGCTGGCGCAGCTCCTCGGGCGCGAGCTCGACGCCGACGAGGGGGAGGACCATGAGGCCCGTGATGCCGAAGGCGGGGATCAGGGCGACGCCGGCGGCGGTGATGTTCGCGCCGACGGAGAGGTCCACGTCCACCTTGCGCACGCGGCGGTCGGAGGCGGCGAGCAGCTCCTGTGCCGCCTGGGAGCGGCGCGCGAGCGCCTCCCAAGACGCAGACTTCGCGACCGCCTGATCGAAGGCGGCGTTCATGTCCTTGGGCTCGTCCCACGTCTCGCCGACCGGGCTCGAGACGACGCCGGCGGTATCGAGCGTGGCCCAGGCGTCGTGCAGGGAGCCTTCGATGCCGCAGGTGAGCGCGTCGGTCGCGGAGTCGAGCCAGCGGCGCGCGCGGGCGCGCAGCTCGGGAGCGCCGATCAGAGCGTTGCGGTACAGGCGGATGCCGTCGGCCAGCTCCAAGCGAGCGTCGGACGCCGCGTCCTCGGCGCCGCGCGCGCGGTCGCTCCAGGCGCGGGCCGCGATGCGCTCGGAGCGGGCGCGCAGGCGCGTGGACTTCAGGCGGCTCGCCATCTCGAGAATCACAGCCTGCGACTGCAGCTGCAGCGCGGCGTTGACCTTGCCCTTGGTCGGGTCGTAGATGGGCAGCCGCACGGTCACCGCGATGCCGAGCGCCTGGCTCGACATAAGGTCGGGAAGCTGCGCGCCGACCGACAGGGTAAACTTCTCGATCCAGGGAATCCAGTCGAGCACCGCGAGCGAGGCCTCAGGCACCTTCAGAGAAGTGCGCGCGCGGGAAAACAGCGCCCCCAGGCGCTCCGGAGAGGCGAGCGCCTCCGAGACCAGCCGCAGGACGCGATGCAGGTCGTTGGGGTTTATGCCGTCGAAGGGCAGGGCCTCGTCGGGTCCGCGCCCGGTCAGGGCGGCGTAGCGCAGGGACGCGCGGCGCAGGGCGTCCGTCGCCGAAATCACGCGCGCCTCGGCCTCGGCGCGCAGGACCTGATCCTCGGCGTGGGCGGCGAGGAAGATCGCCAGATGGCGGCGCCACTTGGCGAGCGCGATCTCCGCCAGGGCCGACTGCCAGGCCTTCGCGGTGTCGAGCAGGTGCTCCTCGAGATCGAGGCCGAGGGCGAACAAAGCCGAGCTGCGCGCCTCGACCAGGTCGCGCTGGCTCTTGCTCAAGGTCATCTCGGTCTGGGTGCCGACCTGGAAGCCGCCTCCCGTCGCGCGCTCGGCCGTGCCGGGCCCGACGGGCCCGGAGACGAAACCGACCATCGCGCGCTGGCGCACGTTATCAAGGAACGCGCCCGCCTTCTGCAGCTCACCGATCTCGCGCGACAGGCGGCCGATCTCGAGCACGATGAGGCGGCGGCCAGCGTCTGCGTCGAAGGCGCGAGCGAGCTCGGCCAAGGCGGGGTTGGCGGCGTTGTCGCGGGCGAAGAAGTCGGCCAGGGCGGCGTCGAACTCGGCCAGGGTCTTGCCGCCGCGCAGGTCCTCGGCCGCCGCACCCGTCACCGAGCGCCACAGCTCGCCCAGGGTGTAGGTGGACTCGAAGGCGATGGTCGCGCGGTTGTTGAGGCCGATGTAGCGGGAGCCGTAGGACAGGGACAGCTCGGAGTTCTCGCCGGTGCGCTTGCGGATCTCGGCGAAGTACGCCGCCGCCGAGCCGGCGAGCTTGCCCTGGGCGTTGATCGTCCAGCCCATGTCGGGGATCTCGTAGGAGATGCGGCCGTTGTAGGAATCCAGGCGCTCGCCGACCTCGCCGCCGCCGCCGACCGAGAGGCGCGTCTCGTGGCCGCCGACGTCGAAGGTGAAGCCCTTGAGGATGGTGGCGCCGATCGCCTGCTGGGTGAGCGGGTCGGTGCCGCCGGTCTTCGCGTAGTAGAACTCTAAATTAAACGTGTCCTTCTGGTCGAGCGCGGCGGCGAGGTCCACGCCCACGCCGAGCTTGGAGCGGGTGTAGGAGCGGTCCTGGCCATGGCCCTCGATCAGGAAGCTCTGATCCAAGGTGGGGTCGTACCCCGTGAAATCCAGGTTCACCTCTTGAAGGAAGCGGCGCGGGTCCTTCGCGAACAGCGCGGTCTGCTCGGCGTTGAGCGAGAGCACCTTGTTGAACTTGATCTTCGACTTGATGTTGCCGCCGTAGTAGGACGGCTTGCCCGCCGCGTCGGTGGCGGCGAAGTCGGCGAAGCCGGCGGCGCCGAAATAGACCTTGCCGTCGGCCACCATCAGCGCGAAATCGTCGAAGACCATCATGCGCGCCTCGCGCGCCTGCGAGCCGACGGTCAGGTCGGGCGGGATGTCCTGGATGAACTTATGGAAGGTCACGTCGAGGTAGTTGACCATACGGTCGCTGTCGAGGGACTCGACCCGCACGGTCACGCCCTGGTCGCCGAACGGGGCGTTGCCGGGAGAAGGCGGGCTCGCGAACCGGTGGCCGATCACGCTCACGTTCTGGCCCCAAAGCTTGAGCGCGTTGCCCATCGTGACCTGCTGCGAGGTCTCGAGGCCGCCCGGAGTGGAGAACTCGCTTTGGTAGACGAGGTAGAAGCCGTCGGTGCCCTCGCCGACCTCGACCATCTTGGTGCCGGGCAAGAGCTGGGAGAGCGCTCGCGGATCCTTCATGATCTGCTCGCGGATGGCGACGAGGTCGCGCGCGGCGGAGTCCGCGGAAAGCGCGCCGAAGAGCTGGGACAGGAAATTCTCGAACTGCGACTTAGGAATGACCATGGTCTGCGGGCCGCCGCGGTTCTCGGCGAGCCAGGCGGGACCGGTGCGGCCGACGGCCGTCACGCGGCCGGCGAGCGCGGGATTGAGACGGCCGAGGTCGCCGATGGGCTCAAGCTCACGATCGAGCGCGGCGCGCTCGGCGCCGAGCGCTTTGAGGGTCGCTTCGACGGCCTTCGACGCGGCGTCGCGGGCGCGCTCGGCGCGGCGGGCCTCGATATTGGTTTCGAGCACGGCGCGGGTCTTGTCCTGGATCGCGGAGATGTTTTGGGCCACGCGAGAGAGCGCGGTCTCGTTGGGGTTGTCGAGCTGCTGGAGCCAGCCGACGACGGTCGTGCGCTGCTCTTGAATGCCGCGGCGGGACTTGTCGAGGGCGCTCTTGAACTCGAGGGCGGCCTTGCGTTCGGCGTCGAGGGCCTCGTCGCCGGAGCCGTAGACCTCGCCCAAGGTGTCGTAGTAGGTCTGCACGCGGCCGACGGTTCCGACGCCCTCGGCGCTCCACTGCATCTTCTGGGCGAAGAGATCGGCTCCTTCGCGGGCGACGATCGCGAGGCGGTTGTAGCTGCCGACCTTCCGGTCCAGGACGGCTTCGCCGCCGGCCAAATCGCCGCCGACCCAGGACAAATCGGCGTCGAGATCGGCGAGGCCTTCGTTCAGGCCGATGGCGGCGCGGCCGAGGAAGGACTCGAAGACGGGGATGCGGTCCCGGAGGTAGGCATCCGAAGTGGTCACCAGCGCGTCGGCGAACAGGAACCGGGCCAAGCATTCGGCGTAGGAGTCGCCGGTCGCGGCGGAGGCGGTGGTGGGGACGAGGCGCTTGATGGCTTCGAGGCCGAGGAGGGCGATTCTCTGGTTCTGGGAGATGTCGAGGGGGGGCTGGGTTCCGGTGGGGATGCCGGAGCCGCCGCCGACGCCGAGCTCGGTTCCTCCTGAAGCCGCCAGGGCCGCGTCGGCGACCGCCTTTATGGCCGAGGCCATGTTCTGTAAAACTCGAGCATCGGCCATAGAAGTCAGGCGCGGGCCGGTGGACGGAGACTCGGGGTCGAGATCGACGGGGAGCTTATACTTAACGGCAAAAGAATGGGTGTTCGAAGTCAGCCCGTCCAGCTGCGACAGAATGTTATTAACGACAACGGCGGAGGCGTTCATTTTGACGGCCCTCAATCGCCTCTCATCGCGGTAAACGGCGGCGCGACGGACCAGGGAGTAGGGCACATTTTCGCCGTAAAGATCCTCCATCTCGGAGTTGTTGGGATCTTTACGGCGGCGCATGGAATCCTGATAATCGACGACGATCTTTTTGTAGTCCTCGTATTGGGTCCTGACCTGGGCTATCCCGGCGCGTGCCGCGGCGGCGTCGTACGCCTTGGCGCCGTTGGAGGCCAAACCCCACGGCAACGTTTTTCTTAATCCATCAACGATGCGCTCGTATAGCTTCTTTTTTTCCCTATAAAGGGTCGCGTAGCCATCCTCGTTCCCGCTCGGATCGCTGTCGGCGATGCGCTCGTGCTGAAACGGGATCAAGGTGCGATCCAAAAGCTCCTGAAGATCGCCCAGCATCGGCGCGAGGGTCCCCGAGATCAATGCCCGCTTCCTGTTAATGAGGGCCTGCCCTTCGCTGGCGGGAGCGCCGGCGGTCAGGTACGCTTCATCCGCGGCGATGTCGTCGAGGACGGACTGCATCGCGGCGACGGATTGGGTGAAGGCAATCTTCGCTTTAGGGAGGACGTCGCTGATCGGCTTCTCCAACGCTTTGGCCGTGGCCTTCGCTTCGATGCGGCGAATGGTCAGGTCGCCCAGAAACGGCGCGAGCTTGGACAGATCGATTTTCAACGTTTTTGCTTCAAATCCGGCGTCGGTATCAGGGAACGAGACCGCATCCAACCGATCCAACAGATCAGGCAATAATGTCCGCAGATCCTCGGCGGATTTGCCTTTCAATCTCGGCAGCGCCGCGCCGGGGGCGCCCTTCTCGATCAGCTCGGAAATCGCGTCGGCGCTGTCGGCCAGCGCGTCGCTCGAAGAGCCGAGGCGGGCCTCAAGCTCGATCTGCTCGGCGCGCCAGGCGACGAGGGACTCGAGGCGCGTGCCGCCGAAGTCGTCGGCGACGCGGGTGGCTCCGTGGGGATCCAAGGAGCGCTCGATGCCGGCCAGAATGTCGGCGTGCTCGGAGCGCTGGCCGCGCCAATGGTCGCGGCGGCGAGCCAGCAGAGCGCGTGTCGCGGCGAGCGTGGGGTTTACAACGCTCTCCTCGGGCACCCCCGGCACCGCGATCACGAGCACGCCGGCGAACTCGACCGGGGCGGAGGCGATGCGCGCGTCGGCCTCGGCGATCTTTCGGCGGTAGCCCGCCACCTCGGCGGATTTGGCCTGAAGATAGTCGAGCGACAGGTTGGAGACGCCTGAGGGGGAGGACGAACCGTGCTTGAGCGCCTCTACTAATGAAGGAAGCAGGGCCAGGCGGCGATCGTACTCGGCGGGCGCGTCGACGCTCCGGTAGCGGTCGCGCGCGTCGATCGCCGCCACCAGGCCCGACACGTCCGCGCGGAATCGGGCCACCGCGGCGGAGAGGCCGCCGACGCGAACCGCGAGCGAGGCGAAATCGTCGCGCTTCTTCTTGTCGTCCGCGGCCTGGGCCTCGGCCTCGCGCTTCCACTCCTCGGTCCGGCGCGCCTGCTCAGCGGCGTCGGCGGCGGAGCCGCCGTTCGCGGCGCGGCGCTTCTCGATGAGCTTGAGCTTCTCGTCGATGAGCGCCTCCATTTTGCCGAGCGCGGCGTCGGCGGAATTGAGGAGGTTGAGGCTGTAAGAAAGGTCCATCACCATCGCCAGGCGCGCGAAGTTCTTGCGGAACTCGAGCGTGTCGCGGCCGGCGCGGCGTTCGCGCAGGGCCGAGGAGCGGGAGCGGTCGGCCACGGCGAGCACGGCGTCGGCGGCGTCGCGCGCCGCGAGGTCGGCCTGCAGCTGCGCGTTGAGCGCTTCGACGCGGGAGAGCCGGGACTCGACGGCCTCCTCGGCGGGCGTCCCGGCGAGATCGGGCTTGACCGCGGGCGAGGCGCCCGGGGCGACCAGAGCGTCGTCGAAGAGGCGGCGCAAGGCGTCGAGCGAGGCCCACTTCGACTCGCGGGAGTCCTCCGCGCCCGAGTTGCCCTCGCCTTCCGGGAGCAGCGGCGCGACCCGCTCGAACAGGCGGTCGAGGCGGGCGATTTCGTCCGCGTCGGCGGCGCCGCCGGAAAGATCTCCGCTCTGCCCCAGCCGCTGTCGCAGCTCCGACTCGGCGAGGGCCGCGTCGGGCAAGGAAGGATAGGTGACGTTGAGCGCGATGGGCTGAGCGACGGCCTGGGCGCCGCGGACCGTTCCGAAATCGGAGAGCATGAGGGCCACGACCTTGCGCGCGGCCTCGTCATGCGCCGCGAGGGCTTCGGCCTCGCTGGGAATCTTTTCTTCGATCAGGCCGAGCGCGCGGGCGAGCGCGGGCAGGGCCGCGCGCGCGGCCGGCGCGGACCCGCCGTGAGCCTTTGCCCAGGCCCGTGCCGCCTCGCGCCCTTCAGGGGGCGCCGTCGCGGCGGCCGCGGCCGCAGACGCGCGCAGATCCTCCACCGCCGGCGTACCGGACAGGAGTGCGGCGAGGGCTTCGAAGGCTTCCCGCGGCCCCGCCGGCGGCAATGCCAGGGCCGTCGCGACGGGAGCGGGGGAGACGAGCGTGCGGGCCACGGCCGCCAGCGCCGGCTGCGCCCCTTGCAGGACGAGCGCAAAAGAGAGGGCGCACGCCGTAAGCCGGCGCATCGCCCAGGGACGGGATTCTCGGCGAGAGGGGTTTCCCATTAGACCCTAAGTATGGGCTCCAAAGACCTATCCCAACAGGAGCTTGAGGCCTATCCTAGCATGGGTCCTTTGTCCCAGTCAAGTGCCTGATGTTAAGAGCAGCTTCTCCGTCGGAGGCTTAACCTTTTAAGCCTGGCACCATATGTCAAACGTGTTAATATCCCCGAACTTATGCACCTATTCACATGGGGCCCGCGCTCGTCTCAAAACGGCATCCGGAAGAGCCCCGTCCGCTCATCGGGGACCGTTGGGCCTAGGCCTCTCGCGCGGCCTTCATCGCGGCCTATAATAATGCTAAACTGCCGCCCGATGGGAACCCCGTCCACCGCCGAAACCGTCGAGCGTCTCTGGAAAACCGCGCGCTATCTGCCGCAGACCGTGCGCCTGCTCGGCACGCGATACCGCACGCTGTTCATGGCCTACGCCCAGCGCGTCCAGCCCCGCGGCGACGCCGCGGTGGTGGCCGACGCGCTCGCGTTCGCGGACTATCTGTCCAAACAGGAGCGCGTGGGCCTGCTGGCACCTGAACGCACCGCGCTGCGCCGCGATGACAAGGCTCTGCGCCGCCGGTTCCGCCTGCGCCGCGACGGCGACTCGGTCGAGGCGATCGAGAAGTGGAAAATCCTGCAGTGGCTGAGGCTCTAATGGCACACCAACCCCTTGAAGCGTCCGGCTACCGCACCGCGCCCCTGCTCGACTTCGTGACGAAGACGATGGCGCGCGAGGACGCGGCCTTGAAGGAAATTCGAGAGACGACGCAAGCCAAGGGCCTCCCCGCCATCAGCGTGGGGCCCGACGAGGGCCGCCTGCTCCATTTCCTCGCGTCCGCCTGCGGCGCGAAGAAGATCGTCGAGGTGGGCACGCTCGCCGGCTACTCCGCCTGCTGGATGGCGAAGGCCCTTCCTGAAGGGGGGATGCTGCACACGATCGAGTACGATCCGAAGCACGCGAAGGTCGCGAAGGAGAACGTCGCGCTGGCGGGCTTAACGGCAAAAGTAACCGTGCATACCGGCGCCGGAACGGCGATATTGCCGACCCTCGAGAAATTCGGACCTTTCGATCTCGTCTTCATCGACGCCGACAAGGTCGGCTACGGCGACTACGCCCGCTGGGCGGTCAAGAACACGCGACCGGGCGCCTTCGTGATCTGCGACAACGCCTACCTGTTCGGGAATCTTCACCGGGACGATCTCCCTCAGGATCACGAGGACAAGCCTAAAATTTCTCCCATGCGCGCCGCGCTCTCGCTCTTGGCCGACGAAAAACTTTTCGCGTCCTGCGCCATGATCCCCACCGGCGAAGGCATGGCCGTCGCCGTCCGCCGCTAATATGCCCGTCGCGACGCGCAAGGGCTCGGCCGAGGTCAAAAAGACCGAGGAGCCCGCCGACTCCGACCGCGAGCCGGGCTGGCGCGTCATCCTTTTCAATTGCGACTGCCACTCGTTCGAACAGGTGGAGGCCGTCCTTCTCAAGGCCGTCCGTTGCTCCCTCTCCCAGGCCCGCGCCTTCTCCTGGGAGATCCACTCGAAAGGCTCCGCCGTGGTCTACCAGGGCGCCCTCGAGCGCTGCGAAGCGGTCGCCGACGTCATCGGCGCCATCGGCCTCCAAGTCAAAGTCTCCCAATAGAGGCCGGGCCTCCCATTTTTGCTAGATTAATGGGGTGAAAGCGGGCGAGGCGTTGAAGCTGCCGCAGCGGCAGCTGGGGAAAACCGGGCTGAAGGTTTCCGAGATCGGATTCGGGGGCTGGGGCATCGGCAAATCCATGTGGGGCCCGACGGACGATCATGAGTCCATGCGCGCCCTGCACGCCGCGTTCGACTCGGGCCTCAATTACTTCGACACCGCCTACGCTTACGGCCACGGCCACTCCGAGCGCCTGATCGCGCGCCTCTTCAAGGAAGCCGGCCGGCGCGGCGTCGTCTCGACCAAGGTCCCGCCGAAGAACATGGAGTGGCCCGGACACCCGCGCTCCCGGCTGGCGCTCGTGTTCCCGCCGGATTGGGTGCGCCTGAGCGTCGAGCGCTCCCTGCGCAACCTCGGCTCCGACAGCGTCGACCTGTACCAGTTCCACGTGTGGCACGACTCCTGGCTCAAAGACCCGCTATGGCCCGCGCTCGCCGACGAGATGGCGAAGCTCAAGGCCGAGGGCAAGGTCCGCAACTGGGGCGTCTCGATCAACAACGACGATCCGGACTCGGCGTCGGAGCTCGTGAAGACCGGCCTCGTGAGCGTCGTGCAGGTGCTCTTCAATATGTTCGATCAGCGGGCCGCGGACAGGCTCCTGCCGCTGTGCCGCGAGAAAGGCATCGGCGTGATCGTGCGCTGCCCCTTCGATGAGGGGAGCCTGACCGGGACGTTGACGCCGGACACCCGCTTCGCGCCCGAGGATTTCCGCTCGCATTACTTCGGGGGGGAGCGCCTGGCGGAGACCTGCCGCCGCGCCGAGCAGCTCGCGCGCGTCGTGATCGGACCCAAGGCGGAGACGCTCGCCGCCGCGGCCCTGAAGTTCTGCCTGAGCTACGATTCGGTCTCGACCGTGATCCCCGGCATGCGCCGCGTCTCCCACGTGACCTTCAACGCGCGGGCCTGCGACGGCAACTACTTCGACGCCGCCGAGCTCGCCGCGATCGGCAAGCACCGCTGGATCCGCGACTTCTACCTTTAAAGCGTCGATTTAGCCTTGAATTTGTAACACGATCCCGGTATTCTCCTTTTGTTGAAGCCTATCGCCCTGCTCGCGTCGGCCCTCATGGCCCTCGCCTTGTTCGCCCCGCCGCTGCGGGCCGCGGACAAAGGCGCGGCGCGGCTGCTCCTTAAGGACTCCGAGGAGCTCTACCGCCGGGGCGAGTTCAAGGACGCGATGCGCAAGATCAACGAGGCGCTCGAGAACGACACGCGCAATGCGGGTGTCTATGAGCTGCGCGCCCGGCTGTGGCACGCCGCGGGCGACTGGTCGCGGCAGAAGGCGGACGCGCAGAAATCCCTCGATATCTCCGGCACGCGCAACAGCTCGCTCGCCGTCGACGAGCTCGTCGCGCAGGGCGGCGCCCAGCTTCTGCTCGGGCGCGTGGACAAGGCGCTCGAAAGCTTCAACGCGGCGCTCAAAGGCGAGCAGAAGACCCCGGCGGCGCTGTACGCCCGCGCCCGGGTGTGGCGCGAAAAGGGGGACCTCCCCAAGGCGCTCGCCGATCTGAACGACGCGCTCAAGCTCGCACCCAAGTCGCCCCTGTGGCTGTTCTCGCGGGGACGCGCGCATTACGACAAGGGCGACGACGCCAAGGCGGTGACGGACCTGACCATGGCGCTGCGCCTCAACAAGAATTTCACCTTGGCCTTCGCGCTGGTGGGCTCGGCGATGGCCCGGCAGGGCGACGTCAAGCGCGCCGCGAAGGCCTACGACCGCGCGATCGCGATCGATCCCGAATACTCCTACGCCTACCTCGGCCGCGCCGCCCTCAAGCTGCGCCGCGGCGATGAGGCCGGCGCGCTCAAGGACTACGAGGAAGCCGTCCGCGCCGACGCGCTCGATTACGCCCCCTACTTCAACCGCGGCGAGCTGCACTGGCGCCTCGGACGCCGCGAGCAGGCGCTCGCGGACTACCGCAACGCGATGACCTCGGTGAAGCTGTCGCCGGAGGCCGCCCTCGACATCGGAGATCGCTACCTGTCGCTGGGGCTGTGGAAGGACGCCATCGCCGCCTACGGGCGCTCTCGAGCGCTTGGCGCGGGAGCGCCGGCGCTGACCCGCCGCGCGAAGGCCTACGAATCCGATAAGGACCCGAAGAAGGCTCTCGCCGATCTCGACGAGGCGGTCAAGCTCGAGCCGGAAAGCGCCCCGATGTTCGCCTTGCGCGGAGGGCTGCTCTCGCGCATGGGCCAGGACGGGCCCGCGCTGGCCGACCTCAACCGCGCCGTGCGCCTGACGCCCGCCGATCCGGAGATCATGGTGGCGCGCGCGAGCTTCTACGCCCGCGTCGAGAAGCCGACCCTGGCCCTCGAGGATTTCACCAAGGCGATCGCCGCCGACGGGAAGCACGCGGAGGCCTACAACGGCCGCGGCGCGCTGTACGCCAATTTTCTCAAGGAGCCCGAGAAGGCGCTGCGCGACGTCATGAAAGCCGTCGAGCTCAAGCCGCGCGAGTCCGGCTATCATTTCAACCTCGGCTCGCTGCGCCTGCGCAACCGCCTGTACCTCAAGGCGATCGATTCCTTCAACTCCTCCCTGGCGCTCAGAGGCCCCGCGGCGCGCATTCTCGAGCGCCGCGCGGACGCCGAGTTCCAGCTCGGCGATCACTCCGCCGCGATGCGCGACATCGAGGCCGCGCTCGAGAAGGACCCGCGAAACGCGTCGATCTACGACACCCTCGGCCACATCCGCCTGCGCGCGCGCGACTACGAGCAGGCCGTGCGGGACCTGAGCCAGGCGATCCAGCTCGACTCCAAGCTCGCGAGCGCCTATCAGCACCGCGGCGTCGCCTACGGCTCGCTCAACCAGCTCAAGGCCGCGCAGGCCGACCTCAAGAAGGCGCTCGAGCTCGAGCCCCGATCGAAGGACACCTGGACCTATCTCTGCCAGGCCCGACGCCTCGCCAAGGATCCGCGCGAGGCGGTGAAGGCCTGCGAAAAGGCCATCGAGCTCGACAGCCAGCACGGCCCCGCCTATCTCCAGCGCGCGCTCGCGAAGTTCGCAATGAGGCAGTACCCTCGCGCGATCGAGGACATCGACACCGCCTGGGCGCTCGGCACGCGCCGCGCCGAGGGCCTGATCGCCAAGTCCATCGCCCACGCCGCCGCGCGCCAGTACAAGGAAGCGCACCACACCTATCTCAAGGCCGTCGGCATGGACGCATACGTCCGCAGCCCCTACATCGGCTTCGGGGCCGGCCATCCCGAAGGCGACGACTTCCTGTCCGCGATCGTGGATCTGGAAGCGCCGATGCAGAAGGACCTGGGCGACCCGTACGTGTTCATCCTGCGCGCGGACTCGCTCCACAACTCCGAGCAATTCGACAAGGCCGTGCTCGAGTACACGAAGGCGATGGAGATCGACGGCTCGGTCGCCGACGCCTACGTGGGGCGCGGCGTCTCGCTGACCGCGCAGGACGCCCTCGAGGCCGCCCAGCAGGATCTCATCCGCGCGCTCGAGCTCGAGCCCAATGACGCGGACGCGCGCGTCAAGCTCGCGATCGTCCTGACGATGCGCCGCAACTACAAGGCCGCGATCGGCGAATTAGGGAAAGCTTTGCGGGTCGACCCGAAAAACGCCGAGGCCTACCTGCGCGCCGCCAACGTCCATTATTTCCTCAAGGATTACCCGAAGGCGCTGGAGAACTACTCGCTCGCCGTTAAGACCGACCCGCTCGATCCGAACGCCCTCAACGGCCTAGGGCTCGGCTATTTCGCGCTGCGGCGGAACGACGAGTCGCTGGAGAACTTCTCGCGCGCCATCGCCGTGCACCCGCTCGTCGACCGCTACTACCGCAACCGCGCCGCGGTGTGGACCTCCTCCCAGAAGTTCGGCAACGCCGCGGGGGACTTCAAAACCGCGAGCATGGTCAACACCGACCCCACCGTCATCGAGGAGTACAAGCGGCTCATCGAGGAGTCGGAGACCCGGTCGGCCAAGGGCAAGTCGTCGTAACGCCGTCGCAAAGGCGGCACGGGGCCGACATTTAGTACCATGGCCGCCGTGCAAGACATCCCCGCGCTGTTCGGCAACGGCCGCCCGGTGTTCTCGTTCGAGTTCTTCCTGCCCAAGGCACCCGAAGACCTCGACAAGTTCATCGCCGACGTCCGGGCGCTCAAGGACCTCCGCCCCGACTACGTCTCCCTGACCTATGGCGCCGGCGGCTCGGGCCGCTCGCGGACCGTCGAGGCGGCGGGGCGCATCCAGAACGAGACGGGCCTGACCACGGCCTGCCACCTGACCTGCGTCGCCCACACGCGCGAGGAGATCGCCGCCGTGCTGGACCGCCTGAGCGCTCTCAACATCCGCCATCTCGTCGCCCTGCGCGGCGACGCTCCCAAGGACCAGGCCGTGGCGCCGCCGGGCGAGCGCGACTTCGGCTACGCCGCCGACCTGGTCGCCTTCGTCAAGAAGCGGGGGGGCTTTCGCATGGCCGTGGCCGGCTACCCCGAGACGCACCCCGAGGCGCTCTCCCCCGAGGACGATCTCGCGCGCTTCGCGAGCAAGTCCGCGTCCGGCGCCGACTGGGCGATCACCCAGCTCTTCTTCGACAACAAGGACTACTTCGCGTTCGTCGCGCGCGCGCGCGCGGCCGGCGTGAACGTGCCGATCGTGCCGGGCATCATGCCGGTCACCGGCTACGCTCAGCTCAAGCGCTTCGTCGCGATGTGCGGCGCGAAGATCCCGGACGAGCTCGAGGCGCGCCTGGCGCCGATCCAAAACGATTCCGAGGCCGTGATCCGGGAAGGAATCGAATGGGGCGCGCGTCAGTGCCGAGAGCTGCTGGATGCGGGCGCGCCGGGCATACACTTCTACACCCTCAATCGCTCGCGCTCCACGACCGACATCCTGACGCGGCTTCGCCGCGGATGACGGGGCCGCTGCTCCTGGCGGCGGCTCTCCTGCTGGCGCCCGGCGCCTTCGCCCGCGAATCGCCGGAGCCTCCGCCCTCGCTGCCCGGCGCGGTGATCGGGGAGATCCGCGTCGAGCGCGTCAACGTGTTCGATCCGACGGTCCCGGGCGAGGACTGGCTGCCGTTTCGACTCGCGAACAAGCTCCACATCCCCACGCGCGAATCCGTCATCCGCCGCGAGCTCCTTTTCGCGCCGGGCGAGGTCTGGGATCCGTTGACGGTCATTCAGTCCGAGCGAAACCTGCGCTCCAACGGGTCCTTTCGCCAGGTGGACATCATCCCGGTTAAGCGGGCGGACGGCCTCGTTGACGCCGTCGTGCGCAGCCAGGACAGCTGGACCACGAACCCGCGCTTCTCGGCCGGCACGGAGGGTGGGGAGAGCTTCTACGGCGTCGGCCTCGAGGAGAACAACATCCTCGGCTACGGCAAGAGCGTCGGCTTCGATTACGGCCGCACCGGGAACAGGACCGCGAGCTCGATCAGCTACGGCGACCCCCGCTTCATGGGCACGCGCCTGGCCCTCAACGGCGGCTATTCGCGCGGCTCCCAGGGCGACGACGGCTCGGCGTCCCTGACGAGCCCCTTCTACTCGCTCGACGCGCCGCACGCCTCGGCGGTGGCCTGGCGGCGCTCGGTGGCGGAGAGCTACATCTTCCGGGACGGCGAGGAGCGCTCGCGGTTCAGGTCGCGGCGGCGGATCGTCGAGGCCTCGCTCGGGCGTCGCCTTGAGCAGGACCGCCTGTTCGTCCAGCGCGTCGAGGGCGGCTGGTACGCCGACCGGGCCCAGTACGAACCGCTGCTCCTGACGGCGCCCGGAAGCCTGCCGGCGGGCCGCGAGCTGTCGGGACCGACCTTGGGTTATTCCTGGGTGCGCCCGAACTACATCAAGGAAGACTATATCGACCGCATGGAACGCATCGAGGACTTCAACCTCGGCAACGAGCTCTCCGCGCGCGCGGGCTGGATGTCGGCCAAGACCGGATCCGACCGGGACCGCATGATCTTCAACGTCTCGAACCAGCAGGGCGTGCAGTTCGCGCCCGGCCGCTTCGCCATCGGCCGCGTCGGCCTGATGGGGCGCACCGCCACCGGCAAGTGGGAGAACGCCCTGGCGAACGCGGACCTGAACTTCTTCTGGAAGACGAACTGGCGCGGGGACCACACCTTCGTCGGCCACATCGAGGGGGCGTTCGGCAAGTTCCTCGACCGGGACAGCGCGATCGCGCTCGGCGGCAACACCGGCCTGCGCGGCTACAAAAACAACAGCTTCGTCGGCGGCAAGGCCGTCCTCGTGAACTTCGAGGACCGCTTCTTCTTCCCGGGCGAGTTTCTCCACCTGGTTCGCCTGGGCGCGGCGGTCTTCGTGGACAGCGGCGTCGTCGGCGACGAGGGGGCCAACCTGGCGCTGCGCAACATCAAGTCCGACATCGGCGTGGGACTGCGCGCGGCCTCGACGCGCTCGCGCAGCGGCGGCACCGCGCGCATCGACGTGGCCTACGCCCTCAACCGCGGCCCCGGCGGCTCCCGCTGGGTCATCTCGATCAAGGGCGGCCAGGCCTTCAACCTGTTCAACAGCGCGGCGCGGGGGGTGGATCCGAGCCCGCCCTCCCGGCTGAATTAGCCTTGTTTTTGCTACGATACGCCGATATATGAGGAATAGGCTCGTCCTCGCGGCCCTTTGCCTTGCCGCCTCCGCCTGCGGGTCGATCGACCGCTACGCCCTGAGAACCACCGCGTCCATGCTCGAGCGCGGACGCAAGGCCGCGCTCGAAGAGCCCGATTACCAGCTCGGGCGCGACGCCGTGGCCTCCCAGCTCAAGCTCATCGAGACGATGCTCGTCTCCGATCCGGAAAATCTTTCCTTACGGCGTCTGGTGGCCGAAGGCTTCGGGGGCTATGCCTTCCTCTTCGTCGAGGATAATGAGCCGCAGCGCGCCAAGGGCCTGTACATCCGCGGCCGGGATCACGCGCTCGAGGCGCTCGCGCTCAAGTCGGTGTTCCTCGGCCTGAAGGACAAGAGCATCGACGACGTCGAGAAGGCGCTCAAGTGGGCGAAGAAGGAGGACGTCCCCGACTTGTACTGGGCCGCCTTCGGCTGGGCGGGGATGATCAACCTCTCCAAGGACGACGCGTCCGCCCTCGCGGACCTGCCCAAGGTCGTCCTGCTCATGAAGCGGGTCTACGAGCTCAATCCCTCCTTCCAGTTCGGCGGCCCGGACCTGTTCTTCGGCGTCTACTACGCCTCGCGCCCACCCATGTTCGGCGGCGATTACGCCAAGGCCAAGACCCACTTCGAATGGTCGCACAAGATCACGCGCGGCCAATACTTGATGACGCATGTCTTGAATGCGCGCTGGTACGCCGTGGCGACGCAGGATCGCGAGCTGTATCAGCAGCTCCTGACGAAGGTCGTCGAAGCGCCCGCCGGAGCCCTCCCCGAGGCCCGGCTCACCGATGAAGCCGCCAAAAAGAAAGCCGCCTCGCTTTTGGAGAAAATCGATGATTATTTTTAAATCACTCGCGCTCGCTCTCCTTCTCGCCGCGCCTGCATCGGCGCAGACCACCGCGCTCAAGTTCGCGACCCTGGCGCCCGAAGGCTCCACCTGGATGAAGGTCCTCACCGAGCTGTCCAAGGACCTCGAGAAGGAGACCGGCGGCAAGCTCAAGTTCAAGTTCTACGCGGGCGGCGTCGCCGGCGACGAGAAGGACGTGGTCAAGAAGATCCGCATCGGCCAGCTTCACGGCGCGGGCTTTACCGGCGTCGGCCTCGGCGAGGTCGCGCCCGAGACGCGCCTGCTTGACGCACCGTGGCTGTTCCGCTCGCGTTCCGAGCTCGAGGTCGTGCGCGCCAAGCACGCCAAGGAGCTCAACGCCGCCGTCGAGAAGGGCGGCTTCGTCCTGCTCGGCTGGACCGACCTCGGCTCGGTGTACGTGTTCAGCAAGAACCCCATCGCTTCGCCGGAGGACATGCGCAAGGAGAAGATGTGGGTCTGGGAAGGCGACCCCATCGCGCAGGCCGCCTACAAAGCCCTCGGGGTCAATCCCGTACCGCTCTCCGTCGTGGACGTCATGCAGTCCCTGCAGACCGGGATGATCAACGGCGTGTACGGCCCGCCGCTGGGCGTCGTGGCGCTGCAGTGGCACTCCAAGCTCAAGCACATCTACCCGGTGCCGATCGCCGAGTCGACGGGCGCCGTCCTGGTGTCTAAAAAATTCTACGACGCCCTGCCCGCCGACCAGAAGAAAATCCTGAGCGACCTCTCGGCCAAGCATCTCAAACGCCTCAACGACCTCACCAACGTCGAGAATGACAAGGCGCTCGAGGCGCTCAAGAAGCAGGGCCTCGACCTCGCCGCCGACCCCGGGCCCGCGACGCGCCGAAAGTACGAGGAGCTCGGCGTGGGCGCCCGCAAGGAGCTCGCCGGCAAGCTCTTCTCCGCGGACCTGCTGGGGAAGTTCGAGAAGGAGCTCGCCGCCCTCCGTGCGCGATCAGCTAAGAAAAGCTGAGTCGCGCCTCGTTGCCGTGGAGGGCGCCATTCTCGTGGCGCTGCTCGCGGTGATGGTGACCTTGGCCTTCGCCCAGGTCATCCTCCGCCATTTCGGCCTCGGTTTGCTGTGGGGGGAAACGGTCCTCAAACATCTGGTGCTGTGGACCGGCTTCCTCGGCGCGGCGCTGGCCGCCGCAAGCGAGAAGCATTTCGCCTGGGAGGCCGCCCACGTCGGCGCCCCCGAGAAGTGGAAGCCGTGGCTGCGCCTCACCGCGAACCTGTCCGGCGCCGCCATCACCGGCATCCTGCTCCACGCGTCCTGGGTCTATTTCGTCGACGACAAGGCCTCCGGCGCCGAGCTCATGACCGTCGGCGGCGTGGTCGTCCACTCCTGGATCGCGGCGGCCGGCATCCCGATCGGCTTCGCTTTGGTGCTGCTCCACATGCTGTGCAAGAGCGCCGACGCCGCCGCCGAGGCCCTCGGCCGATGACGATCCTGCTGCTCGCCGGCTTCGCCGCGCTGGCGCTCGCGGGCACGCCCGTTTTCGCGCTCATGGGCGCGCTCGCCCTATGGCTGTTTCACTCCGCCGGCATCCAGTCCTCGGCCGTCATCATCGAGCTCGCCCGCCTCGCGTCGCTCCCTTCCTTGATCGCCGTGCCGCTTTTCACCTTCGCGGGCTACCTTCTCGCCGAAAGCAAGGCGCCCCAACGGCTCGTGGCGCTCGCGGAGGCGATGTTCGGCTGGCTCCCCGGAGGCGTCGCGGTCGCCGGCCTGTGCGCGTGCGCGCTGTTCACGGCTTTCACCGGCGCCTCGGGTGTCACGATCATCGCGCTCGGCGGGCTCATCTTCCCGCTCCTGCGCCGCCAGGGTTATCCCGAGGACTTCTCGCTCGGCCTGATCACCACGACCGGCAGCCTCGGACTCATGTTCCCGCCGAGCCTCCCGATCATTTTATACGCGCTCGTCGGGAAGATTTCGATCGACAAGCTCTTCGCCGCGGCGGCGCTGCCCGGCATTCTGCTGCTCATCGCGCTGTCGGTCTACGCCTTCATCGTGGCCAAGCGCGAGAAGGTCCAGCCTATCCCCTTCTCCTGGGAATCCCTGCGGGCCGCGGCGCGCGCCGCCGCCTGGGAGATACCCTTGCCGCTTGTCGTCATCGGGGGGATCTACGGGGGATACTTCACCGCTTCGGAGGCGGCGGCCGTGATGGCGTTCTACGTCATGGTCGCGGAAATCCTCATCTACAAAGACGTGCCGTGGAGCAAGCTGCCCGGCATCGCGCGCGAGAGCATGATCCTCGTGGGCGCGATCCTGATCGTGCTCGGCTGCGCCCTCGGGCTGACGAGCTACATGATCGACGCCGACATCCCGGGAAGAATATTCGCGTTCCTTCATGAGCACGTCAAGAGCCCGTGGGGATTCCTGGCCCTGCTGAACGTCTTTCTCCTGATCGTAAACATGGTCGAGATCTTCTCCGCCATCGTCATCGTGGTCCCCATCATCGCGCCCGTCGCCGCTCAGTACGGCATCGACCCCGTTCACCTGGGCGCGCTGTTCCTTCTCAATCTTGAGATCGGCTACATGACGCCTCCTCTCGGCCTCAACCTCTTCCTATCCTCGCGGCGCTTCGACAAGCCGCTGCCGGCGCTGTACCGCGCCGTCGTTCCCTTCTGGATCCTGCTCGTCGGGGCCCTGATGGTCGTCACTTACGTCCCGAGCCTGAGCCTGTGGCTGCCCCGCCTCCTAAAACTACAATGAACCCCAAACCCACCCGTGAGCTGCTCCCCGCGCAGAAGGACGCCCTGCTGCGCAAAATCCGAGAGTCGCACGCTTATCTCAAGGCCTACGCCGACATGGACTTCATGGGCCGCAAGGACCTGCGCGCCGTCCGCCTCCAGCTCGAGCTGCTGAAGCCGGAATTGATTCTTCGCGAGCACAAGATCCGCTCCACCATCGTCGTGTTCGGCTCCGCGCGCATTCTCTCCGGCTCGGAGGCCCAGGCCGCGCTCCAGGTCGCCAAGGAAGCCCTCGCCGAGCACCCGCGCGATGTGGAGCTCAAGCGCCTCGTCGGCGTCGCCGAGAAGAAGGTCGAGCTCTCGCATTGGTATGAAGAGGCGCGCCGCTTCTCGACCTTGCTCTCCAAGGCCCAGCAGACGGGGCAGGATCTCGAGCACGTGATCGTGACCGGCGGCGGCCCCGGCATCATGGAGGCGGCCAACCGCGGCGCCTGGGAGTGCGGGGCAAAGAGCATCGGCTTGAACATTACCTTGCCCCACGAGCAGGACCCGAACCCCTACATCACGCCTGAGCTCTGCTTCCAGTTCCACTACTTCTCCCTGCGTAAGATGCACTTCCTCATGCGCGCCAAGGCGCTGGTCGCGTTCCCGGGAGGCTTCGGAACCTTGGACGAGCTCTTCGAGACCTTGACGCTCGTGCAGACCGGAAAGAAGCGGCCGCTGCCGATCGTGCTCGTCGGCAAGACCTTCTGGAAGCGGCTCGTGGACTTCGACTACCTCGCCGAGCAGGGCATGACCAACTGGGGAGACAACAAGCTCTTCAAGATGGTGGACACGGCCGAGGAAGGCTGGGACCACATCCGCAAGTTCTGGAAGTCCCACAAGGAAACCATCTCGGCCTCATGAGCGGAGCCCTGCTCGCCGTCCTGCTCGCGGCACCCGCGCGCGCGGCTTCGCCGTTCGTCGAGCAGCTGCGCAAGGCCGAGTCGCGCGACGCCGCCGATCCCGAGCGCATCGAGTACGCCACGCGCGCCATCCGCGCGTGGATGCCCTCCGACGGCCGCCCGCTCCTGGCCCACGCTCACTTCGCGCGCGCGGAGGGGGAGATCGCCTTGTTCGACGACCCCGCCGCCGACGAGGACCTCACCAAGGCCCTCGAGCTCGACGAGCGCAACGACCGCGCCCGCCTCATGCGCTCGCGTGCCCGCGCGGTCCTCGGCCGCGGGGCCGAGGCCGAGCGCGACGCCCTCGACTACACGGCGTCCCGCCCCGACGACGCCGAGGGCTGGCTGGCGCTCGGCGAGGCGCGCCTCACCCAGGGACCGCCCAAGTCAGATGGCGAGGCCCGCTCCGCGTTCGCCAAGGCCGCGTTCCTGCTCGGCCCGGAGGATCCGCGCCCGAGCCTCGGCGAAGGCCGCTCCCATCTCTCGATGCGGCGCTATCAAAAATCCCTGGCGGCGCTCTCCGCGGCGGCCGAGCGCCCGCAGAAGCGCCGCGCGGAGATTCTCAACTGGCGCGCGCGCGCCTACCAAGCGCTCGGCGACTGGGAAGCCGCGCAGCGCGACTTAAGCCGCGCGCTCCCCGACCTCGAGCGCGTCCTCGACGACCGCCGCCGCACGCGCGCGGTCGACCGCGGGATGTCCGCCGCGCGCCGCACGCTCGCCGACGCCTATTTCCGTCGCGGCCTCGCCAACGAGGCGCTCAAGTCGCCGGAGCCGGCGCTCGCCGACCACCGCACCGCCTGCGACCTGGGCCTGCCCGCGGCCTGCGCGCGCGTGAAGGCCCTCGAGCGGCCCGCGCCTCAGGCGGAGGCCGCGCCCAAGCCCAAGAAGACGCCCCGCCGCAAGAATCCCAAGGGCGACGCCGGCGAACGGATCTATGCGAACTAGCCTCCTCGCTTTGCTGCTCGTCCTGGCTCCGATCTCCGCCTACGCGGGCGGCACGCGGACCTCTCCGGCCGCGACCGCGCAGCTCGACGAGGGGATCGACGCGCTGTACAGCCTCGACTACGCGAAAGCTCGGCGCGCCTCGCGCAAGCTCATCGAGCTCGAGCCCGACAACCCCTTCGGCTACCTGTTCGAGGCCGGCGCGATCTGGTGGCAGTCTTCTCAAGAATACGGCCTGTTCAAGGACACGCCGACCCTCCAGGGGCTCTTCGAGCAGGACATCGAGGCCGGCGTGCGCAAGGCCGAGGCCTACATCGACTCCAAGGACAAGCAGACCCGCGCCGACGGCTACTTCGTCTCCGGCATGACCCTGGGCACGCGCGGCCAGTGGAACCTCATGAAGGGGAAGTGGTTCGACGCCTACTTCGACGGCAAGAAGGCCATGAAGCACCTCAAGAAGTGCGTCAAGCTCGACGAAGAGTACGAGGACGTCTACCTCGGCCTCGGCGTGTTCGACTACCAGGCGGCGCACCTCCAGGGCATCGCCAAGCTCGGCATTCTGTTCGGCATGCGCGGCGATGAGAAGCGCGGCCTCGAGCGCATCCAGCGCGCGGTGGACAAGGCCGGCTTCGCGCGGCGCCAGGCCGCGCAGATGCTGACCTCGATCTATCTCGTCGACTTGAAGGACGACGCGCGCGCGCTGGTCCTGCTCCAGGGCCTGCGCAAGGACTTCCCCGGCAGCCCCTACTTCGTGTTCCTCGAGGCGATGGTGCGCCACCGCCTCGGCGACTGGGACGGCTCGTTCGCGGGGGGGCGGGAGCTGCACCGGATGATCGCCGCCGATCCGAAGGCCTTCCGGCCCAAGTGGCTGACCTTGGTCTGCGGCCTCTCCGGCCCGCGCTGCCTCGAGCGGGCGGACATGGAGCGCACGCTCGTCTGGCTCGATCACGCGCTCGAGACCGTCGCCAAGGAGAAGCCCGACACCTTCAAGACCTTGCTCCGCCTCCTGCGCGGCCAGACGCTCGACGTCCTCGGGCAGAGAGAGGAGGCCTTGAAGGAGTATCAGAAGGTCGAGGCCCTGCCGCCGCTCGGGGACTCGCGCGAGGTCGCGCGCGCCTGCCTCGCGACGCCCTGCGGGCGTGAGGCCGTGCTCAAGCGGCTGCGCGACATGTCGAAGGAAGAATAAGCGCCGTTAGTTTTTCGGCTTCGACGGCATGGCGCGCCGTCCTTCTTCCATGGCGAGCGCGGGAGCCGAATGGCCGCGAGCGCAAGGAGAGAAGCTCCTCCGCCGCGAAGGCTGGGCGGCCAATTTCTGCTTCTTCATAACATTGTCTTTGAATCTCATCAGACAATGTTATGCGACAAGCGGTCGGGAGTCGACGCGTCCATGTGCGTCCGGACGCACCTAAAAGAGTTCTCCCCATTACCGCCAACGTTGGCGGTAATGGGGAGAACCTTGACGGAAGCCCGTTTATGGGTTACCCTCGGCTGAGCGAAACACTGCACATGTCTAAAAAGAAATGGGTTCTGGCCGTAGACGACGACCCCGCGATCCTCGCCCTCCTCGAGGACACGCTCGCCCACCCGGACCTGTCGATCACCACCGCCAGCGACGCGCTGCAGTCTTTCATTCAGGCGAAAACCATCTCGCCGATCCTCATCATCTCCGATATTCAAATGCCGGGCTTCGGCTACGGCCCGGAGACCCTCAAGATGCTCCGCAGCGACCCGCGCATCCCGCGCGTGCCGATCATCTTCATGACGGGCATGCCCCTCGAGAAGGCCCGGGAGCTGTTGCCCGCCGGCGACCCGACCGTCGGGCTGATGCCCAAGCCGCTCGACCTGCCCCGGCTGAAGGAATACGTCTGGAAGCTCGCCGGAATCAGCGACGCCAAGCCGTGAAGAAGGTGCTGGTCATCGAGCCCGACCCGGGGCTGAGCTGGATCCTGTGCGAAAGCCTGCGCGACGCGGGCTACGAGCCGGTCGCCTGCGCGCCGGAGCAGGCCGTGGCGCTCGCCGCGGGCGCATGCGCCGTCGTCGCATCGCTCTCCTCGTTCAGCGCGGAGCCGCCGCCGCTCTACACCGCGCTGCGCGCCGATCCTCGAACCAAGGACGTTCCGATCATCCTCATCACCGGCCGCGGCGACCTGACGATCCGGCGTCGCCTCGGCGAGCGGCCTCCCTACGTCTTGTCGAAGCCCTTCGAGCAGGCGACGCTCGTGGAGACGGTCGCGCAGGCCATCGCCGCCGGCTAGCCGGGGCTATTGAATTCGTAATGATTTGAGGCTATCCTAACGCCCTATGGTGAACATCGGCCTTTGGCTGGGACTTGTCTCGACCGGAGGCGTGCTGGCCTGGATCCTCATGAGCCCCGGGACGGGCCGCAACATCTTCGATCCCCACGGCCTGGTCATCGTCTTCGGCGGCCTGGCCGCGGCAATGCTCGTCAACACCGCGCTCGCCCAGATCTCCTCCGCCGTGCGGACCGTGCTCTGGGTGCTGTTCCCGGCGGGGCTGCCGACGCCCGCGGACACCGCGGCCGAGGTGTCGCGGCTCTCGCGCAAGGCGCGCGCCGAGGGCGGCATTCTGGCCCTGCGCGGGGAAGGGGGGGAGTTCGCGGGCGGATTTCTCAAGTATGCCCTCGAGACGATCGCGGCCTGCGGCGAGACGAGCGGCTCGCGCGAAATTCTCGATATCGCCATCCGGCGCAAGCGCATCCAGCGCCAGGAGGACGCCAACGTCCTGCGCACCATGGCCACCTTGGCGCCGATGTTCGGCCTGCTCGGGACCCTCGTCGGCATGCTTCAGGTGCTCAACGCGATGACCGAGCCGACCCGGCTCGGCCCGGCCATGGCGCTGGCGCTCTCCTCGGCGTTCGTCGGCATCGGCATCTCGAACTTCATCTGCGTCCCGCTGGCCGGGAACATCCGCTCCCAGGCGATGCAGGAAACCCTGATCTTGGAGATGATCCTCGAGGGCATGCTCGAGATCTCGATCAACCGCCCGACCTTCCAGGTCGAGATGCGGATGGCGGCCTACCTCGACCAGAAGGTCGCGGCGGCCGAGCCGGCCGCGGAGGCGCGTGAAGCGGCCTAGCCGCTGGGACGAACGCGAAGAGGAGCTCGAGAACCAGCTCAACCGGGGCGCTTTGTGGGCCATCACCTACGGCGACCTGATGAGCTATCTGATGATCTTCTTCCTGCTGCTGTACGTCGCGACCGCGACGCGCAGCGTGGGCATCCAGATGAGCGTGAAGGCCGCCGAGCAGAAGTTCGCCGGCGAAGCCCAGACGATCCAGCAGCTGTTCACCCGGTACGGCACTCAGAAAATCGCCCATTTGGAAATCGGCGAGAACAGGATCCGCATCGTGTTCCTGGCTCCCGTGCTGTTCGATCCGGGGCAGGCCTTTCTGAAGAGCGGCTCCCTGCCGATCCTGCAGGAGATCGTCGCGAGCCTCAACGATCTGCCCAACGCGATCCAGATCGAGGGCCACACCGACGACCGGCCGCTCGGACGGGGCGCTAAGTTCGACTCGAACTGGGAGCTGTCGGCGGCGCGGGCCTTCGCGGTCCTGCGCTTTCTCGAGATCAACGGCGTCGCCCAGCAGCGCCTCTCGGCGATCGGCTACGGAGAGTTCCGCCCCGTCGAGAAGAACGACACGGCCGAGGGCCGCGCGGCCAACCGCCGCATCGAGATCAACATCATGAGGCGCGAGAACTAGGGGTCACGGGCACCGAGAACGCGAAGCGGCTGCCCTCGCCGGGCGGAGACTCCACCCAGATGCGCCCGCCGTGCAGATCCACGATCTTCCGGCAGATCGACAGCCCCAGGCCGTAGCCGGCGCGCGCCGCCGTGTCGCGGTCGAGTTGCTTGAACTTCTCGAAGACCGCGTCGAGCTTGTCGGCGGGGATGCCGGGGCCGCTGTCCTTGACCGAGAACTCGACGGAGGCGCCGACGAGGCGCGCGGAGAGCACAATGCTCCCGCCCGCGGGGGTGAACTTGAGTGCGTTTCCGGTCAGGTTCATGAGCACGCGCTCGAGCAGGGGCGCGTCGCAGGACAGGGCCACCCCGGGCGCGGGGGTCGAGGAGATCGAGACCTTCTTGCCGTCGGCGGGAACCTGGTAGAGCTTGCGCACGGACTCGACCATCGCGTCCGCGGTCGTCCTGGCCACGTTCATCGTCATCGTGCCGGACTCGATCTTGGCGATGTCTAGGATGTCGGTAATCAGGCCGCCCAGGCGCTTGGAGGCCTCGGCGCCGAACTCGGCGTAGCGCTTCTCGCGCTCGCCCGCGTTGGGCAGGGCCTTCATGACGCCGACGATGCCGTCGATGACCGTGAGCGGGCCGCGCAGGTCGTGCACAAGGGAATGGAAGAACTCCTCCTTCATGTGATCGAGCTCGCGCTCGACCGTCACGTCCCGCATCAGCACGAGCACGCCGAGCGGCGTCGCCTCGCGAGACACGGCCAGGGCCTGGCAGGAGTAGGCCGACGACTTGCCGCCCTCCTTCAGCTCGATCTCCACCTTAAAGAACTCTCCCATCTTGTTTCCGGAGCGGGCCGCGTCGATGAGCTTGACGAGCTTGGGGGAGGTCTTGGCGATCGAGGAGGTGTCGAGCTTGCCGGCCGTCTTGACGCCCAGGATCTTGGCCGCGAGGGCGTTGATGTAGAGGATCAGGCCGTCGTGGCCCGCGAGCATGACGCCCTCGGGGATGTTCTTGACCAGCGCGTCGATCTTGGCCTTCTCCTCCATGATCTTGTCGACCTGGAAGTCCTGATAACGCTGAACCTTGAGGGTCATGGCGTTGAAGGTCGCACGCAGTGTTTCGAATTCTCCCCATCCTAATTGCGGCACGGGCTTCGTGAAATCGTTGGCGGAGACGCGCTCGGCGGCGGAGAGCAGGAGCTCGACGGGCCGCACCAGGCGACGGCTGAGAAGGTAGGCGCCCGCGGCGACGAGGGCGAGCACCGCGAGGAAGAAGGCCGCCGCGCGAGCCGCTCCCTCGGACTCCTCGGCGAAGGCTTCGCGCCGCAGCTGAAGGCTGACCGCTCGCCAGCCCAAGGCCGGAACCGGCGCCGCCGCGGCGACCCATGCGCCGCCCTCGCCCGGGACCTCGTCAAGCCAGAAAGTGCCGGCCGCATCCGCGGACCAACGCCAGTCCGGGCTGGGGGGCGGGCCGCCGACGCCGGGCACGGGCCGGCCCTCGGCGTCGATGAAGAGCAGCCGCCCTTGGTCGGTCGTGATGCGCTTCATGCGCTTGGCCAGGCCGTCGAGGGAATAGTTCAGGTACAGGACGCGCCCATCGGCCAGCGGGTGGGCCGCCGGCACGAGCGTCCGTCCGGAGAGCGCGAGCGGCGCGCCCAGTGACACCAGGCCCGTCTTCCTCGCCTGAAGGACGGCCGGGTCGTTCGAACGATCCTCGGGGGCGCTGCCGAGCACGTCCGGGTCGACCGCGCGCGCGACCTCGCGGCCGGACGCGTCGACAAGGGACATGAGCGCGACCGCGGGATCCGAGACGGCGGCGCGGCGCACGGCGCTTTCCTCGAGGCGAGGATTGCCGTTCGCCCGCTGAAGCTCCTCGACGACGCCGAGCGATCGATTAAGCTGCTCGAGCATGCGCTCGGCCTGCTCGCCCGTCAGCGCGGCCAAGCGGCCGTGCATGACGCGGGCGTTGTCGCGCACGGCCCGGCGGCCGGACATCATCCACGCGCCGAGCCCGGCGAGCGGGAGCATCGAGAAAAGCATCAGGATGAGGAAGAGGCGGGGGAAAAGCTTCACGGCTTCGTCGCGGGGCGAGGCGTCGCCGTGCCGAAGGTCAAAGTCAGGCAGGCGCCCTTCCCGGCCGGGCCGTTCGACGCCGCGGCGTCGCCGCCCCAGCGCAGCAGCGCCCGCCGCACGGCCGCGAGCCCAAGGCCCGCGTGGCCGGGGCGCGGCGACACGAACGCTTCGAAGCGGCGCGCCAGCCAGGCCTGAGGATAGCCCGGCCCGTCATCGCGGAATTCGAGCTCCACGGCCTCCGCCGCCGTCTTTTTGAGCGACACGCGCACGGTCGCGCCGCGCGGGAGGGCCTCGACGGCGTTGCGCAGAACGTGATGCAGCGAGAGGCGCAGATGCTCGGGATCGTGCGGGGCGTCGGGCAGATGCCGGGAGAGGTCGCGGGACAGCGCGATCGCGCGCCGGCGGAACACGGGCTCCCACGCGGCGAGCACCGCCTCGACGATGGGCAGCACGGGAGCCACCTCGGTCGTCGCGGGCTCCTCGGAGAGCGCGAGCTCGATGGTGGACAGCGCGTCGGCCGCCTGGCTGAGGCTCGAGCCCGTCAGGCGCAGGACGGCGCGCTGCCCCGCCGACATGGGGCCGGTCGAGAGGCGGCGCAGGTGGCCGTAGGCGGCCTGGAGGGGGGGCTTGATAAGGCGGAACAGCTTCGCCCAGCCCGGCTCGAGGACGTACTCCATGGGCGGATATTCGAGGGCCGCTTCTTCGGCCTCCTCGGGCTCCGCGCCCGCGGGAGGTATGGGCGGAGAAAGCGCCGCGGACAGGCCCCGCTCGAGCTCGTGCGTGCGCAGCTCGAGGGCGCGCTCGCGGGTCAGCGACTCCGCGCGGTGCTCCGAGAGCTCCTTGCGCAGCGAGGCGATGACGGCCTGCGCCGCTTGAAAGTCCGCCCTAAGCGACGGGGTCTCCTCGTCCGCCTGCCGGCGCGCGGCCTCCTCTCGCTGGATCAAAGCGAGCGCGGACTCCAGGCGCTTGCGCAGGGCCTCAATCTCGGAGACGGCCTTCGCGTCGCGGACACCGGATTCGGAGGCGGCCCGGTCGAGCGCCGCGTTCGCGGCGAGGAGATCGCGGCGCAGGGCGGACTCCATCGCGCGCCGCGCCAGCTCGGAGTCGGAGGCGGAGGCTTCGGCCTTGCGCCGCAGAGCCTCGAGACGGACGTGCTCGGCGCTCAAGAGGGTCACGCGCTCCTTGAGCCCTACGACCTGGCGGGACAGCTCCTCGGCCCGCCGGGTCGCGGCGGATTCGCCCGCGGCGCGGGCATCGGAAATCTCGCGCGACGTCGGTCGCGCGGCGAGCTCCTCGCGCAAGCGGGCGATCTCCTCGAGCAGGGAGGCGCACTTCGCGCGCGCGGTCTCAAGCTCCGCCGAGGTCCGTCGCAGATCCTCGCGCGAGGCCGCCAACGCCTCGCGCTTGATGCTCTCGGCCGCAGGCGCCGGCAGCGCTGCTCCGGCGGGCTCGGCGGATACGGTCAGGCGGCGCAGCCCGTCAAGCGCGCCCGCGGCCGCGTCGAGGCTTCGCCGTGCGTCCTCGAGCGGGTCGCGGCGGGGCGGGCTCACAGGGTCTCCTCCGCGTTGGAGCCTTGATTGAGATGCACCTGGCCTTTGGCGGCCAGATCCAGGACGGTGTCGAGGAGCTTCGAGCGGGCGGCCACGACCTTATCCTTGGGCTGGGGCACCGCGGCCTCCTCGCGGACCAAGCCGCGCGGGCCGTCGGGAAGCTCCGCCAAAACGCGGTTGATGAGGATCTGGGGAGCGCCGCGCAAGGCAGTGCCCCACAGCTCGTAAGGCACGGCGCCCATGACACGGCGCAGGTCGGCCGGGGACAGATTGCCGAAATCCTCGAAGGAGAAGAGCTCGCTTTCGACGGCCTCCACGCCGGGGCGGTCCTGGTCGGCCAGGCGCTCGAGAAGCATTGCGCGCTCCTCCCCGGGAAAGCGGCTTAAGATCGTCGCCAGGCGCTGGGAGCCGCGCAGGCCGTTGGCGACGAGCATCTTTAGACGATCCTCGACCTCGGAGAGGCGGACCGGATCGACGGTCTTGAGCTTCAGGATGGCCGCCGACGTCGACGCCTGCACGTCGGAAGGCAGCTTGGCGAACAGCCGCGCTGCGGTCTCGGGCACGAGCTTGGCGAGATAGGCGAATATCTGCGCGAGGTCGGCGGGCGTCTCGTCGGCGAGGATCCGCGCCGCGTCGCCCGCGTCCGCCGTCTCCAGAAAGTCGAACCGCCGCCCCAGCGCCGCGAGGGGCGCCCCGTCGGCCACGCCCGCGACGCCGGCCTCCATGAGCCCCATCGGAGAGCCGGGCATCAGCTCCGGCAGCGGCTCGCCGAGCCCGGAGTCTCCTTGCTCGGCGCGGCCCTGATGGTTGGTCAATTCTTTGGCGAAGACGCGCGCGCCGCGCACGAAGGCCGCGGAGAGGATTAGGACGATGAGGAGGGCGGCGAGCAGGCCGGACGCGGCGAAGGCGAGGCGCCGCCAATCAGCCGGGGTGGCGAAGGCCGTTTTCCAGGCCGGTCGCATGGGCGCGCGCACGATGCTGAGCATGTCGCCCCGCGTGCCGTCGATGCGCAGCAGCTGGGGCAGGATCTGCGCGGCGTCGCGCGCCTCGGTCTCCGACAGGGCCGAGTCCAGGACGACCGTCGCCTCTATCTTCTTGATTTCGAAGCCGGCGTCCCGCAGGCTGTGCTCGAAGTCCTTCTGGAACGGCTGAAGCGGCTGAGGCCCGGCCCCCGCCTTTTGGGAGTCCGCGGCTCTATCCTTATAATAGCCGGGCAAATCGAGCAGGCGCAGGGCTTCCTTGACCCCGCCAGAGCCGTCCTTGGCGATGGGCGTGACCATCTCCACCTCGGTGCGTATCTGCATCCGCTCCCCGCGGACCTCGACGAGGACCTTCGCGCGGCCGGGGCCGAGCATGCCGTCGAGCACGGACAAAGCACGGCTCGACAGCCTCTCGGAGACGAGGCTCTCATCGGAAGACGTATCCCCCGCCGCCGCCGGGAAGGCCAACAGGGAGGAAATCGCTATAAAAGCGGCCGCACGCATACCTATATAGAGTAGCTCATGTCCGCGGCTTGGCGATTAACGATTTGTTATCGATGGGGAGGCGAAAATGGAAGCGGCTGCCCTTCTCCGGGACCGATTCCACGCCCACGACGCCCCCGTTGAGCTCCACCAGCGACTTCACGATGGAAAGGCCGAGTCCGGTGCCGATCGTGGATAAGGAGTTCTTCACCTGCCCGAACGGCTTGAAGAGTCCGGGCAAGGCTTCGGGCGGCATGCCCACGCCGGTATCGGAGACATAGCATTCGATCCACTCGGGCACGCGCTTCAGGCCGACCGTTACGGTCCCGCCGCGGCGGGTGAACTTGACGGCGTTCGACACCAGGTTGGTGACCACCTGGGTGATCAGGTCGGGGTCGAGGTGAAGCTGGGGCAGGCCGGGCTCGATCTCAATGGCGAGCGTCTTGCCTTCCTCCTCCGCCCTCGGGCGCTGGAAGAGCGCGGAATCCTCCACGAGCTTCGACAGGTCGCAGCGCCGCGGATGATATTCCATGCTCCCGCGCTCGATCTTGGCCGTGTTCAGCAGGCTCGTGACGAAGTGCGCCAGGCGGGACGCGTTCTGCTGTATGCGCTCGAGTTGACGGCGGTCCTCCGGCCGCAGGCCGGTCGCCTCCGACAGCAGCATCCGCACATAGCTGTCGATGGAGAACAGGGGGGATCGGAGCTCGTGGGTCACCGAGGCGACGAAGGTCCGCTTCATGTCCTCGAGCTCGCGCAGACGCACCGTCATCGCATTCACGCCTTTGGCGAGACGCGCCACCTCGTCGGAGCCGCCGTCGGAGATCTTGCGGTTCAGGCGCCCCTCCCCGACCTCGGCGAGGGCGCGTTCGATGACGACGAGACGGCGGGTCAAGGTCCAGCCGAGCGGAATGCTGAAGAGCACGCCCGTGAGCAGCACTCCAAGCGCCGCGCCGCCCAGGTTGGCGGCGAGCACGGCGCGCTGCGCGGCCAGCCGCCGCTCGAGCACGTTCGTCGAGAAATTAAGCGCGACCGTGATCGCGCCTCGCCCCGCCGACGCAGGCACGGTCACGAGCTCGGCGCGGAACTTTTCTCCGCTCGCGACGGGCTTCGCGCCCTCCGCGTCCTGCCAGCTCCCGGCGGCGTTGACGCGCGCCGACTGGACCTCGGGACGGTCGCGCGTCAGGAACGACAGATAGTCGAGCAGCATCAGCGGATCGCTCGCGAGCTGTGACTCGGAGGCCATCGTCCGCACGGTCTGAGTCAGAATGAGAATCTTCTCTTCCTCGCTCGCGCGCAAAGTCGAGTCCTCGATGAGGAAGAAGATGCCGGCGACGAACGCGGCCGTCACGGCGATGGCGATCGACAGGATGGACGCCAGCTTGAACCGTATGCTCATGCGCTCACTGCCGCGGCTTGCGCCGGTCGATGCGCTCCAGCGCCTTGCGGGCCTGCTGGTTCTCCGGGTCGATCTGGATGATGCGCAGGAACATCGCGCTGGCCTGCAGGTACTCGCCGCGCGCGTAGTGCTCCACGCCCTTCTGGTAGAGAACCTGCACGTCGCGCGGGTCGCCGCGCTTCTGATTGGCCTTCGGCGAATCCACAGGGGCCGCAGGGGCCGCCTGAGTCGCCTTCGGCGAATCGATCGGGGCCGGGGCGGGTTCCGGCTCGGCGGGCGCCGTCGCCGCGGGCGCGAGCGGAGCGAAGCCGCCGGGCATGACCTTGCCGCTGGCGCGCTCCGTGGCGAGCTTCATGTACGTGCGCAGGGACTCGATCTCCTTCTCGCGGGTCTCGAGCTTGAGCGCGGCCTCCCACACCTGGTTGGCCTCGAGGAACCGTCCGGTCATGTAGCGCAGCGAGCCCAGGCGCTCGAGCGCCGTGACCGACTCCGGCTCGAGCTCGATCACGTCCTTGAGCAGGCTTTCGACGCGGCCCTGATCGCCGCGGGTATTGGCGAACTCGACGCGATAGAGCAGCTCCTCGATGTAGCCGCGGGGATGATCGAGCGGCAGGCGGTCGGCCTTGAGCCCCACGGCTTTCTCGATCTCCTCGATGAAGTGGGCGGCGAGCGCGTCGTCGGGCTTCATGCTGTGGGCGTAGGACGCGTGCAGCATGGCCACGCGATCCTCGCCGTAGACGAAGCCGCGCAGCGCCGCGGCGATGTTGTTTTCGAACTTATCCTTGGGCTCGGCCAGCTCCGGGTAGTAGGAGGCGATCAGGCCGAGGCGGTTCGACAGCCGGACGAGCGCGGGGCTCAGCGGCTGCTTCAGCGCGAACTCCTCGATCGCCTTCTGCGCGGCGCGGAACTTGCGCTGCTCGATGAGCGCGCGCACGCCCGCCAGGCGGGGATCGCTCAGGTCCTGGGGCTTGAGCTCCTGCTTGTACTCGTAGCCGTAGTCGGGCCCGTGCTCGCGCAGCCGCTTGGCCTGCTCGAGCAGCTCGCGGCTGATCTCGTCGTCGCCGGTCGGGGCGCCGAAGTGGAAGGTCAGCGCGACGCGGTGGGAGCCGGAGTTGGCCTTGACCGCGCCTATGGGAAGCAGGAAGGCGTAGTCGAACTGAATCTTGTTGATGCGGTAGGACGCGCCCATCGTCATCTGGCGCCACTCGTCGCTGCCCACGCCGAGAGAGCCGCGCACGCCGAACTGGCCGTAGTCGAGGGTCGGGAAATAACGCTCGGCCGCGAAGACGTAGTCGCGGCCGGAGGAGCCGGAGGCGGTCTTCTTCATGCGGATTTCACCGATGAGGCTCAGCCAAAGGGACTTATAAGCGGCTCCGAGATTAATGCCGCGCTCGAGCTTGTCGCTTCCCGCGAACGCGACGTTGGGGGAGGTCAGGTGCTTTACGGCCAGGCCCACCTGCCAGCGGACCGGAAAGCGATAGAGAAAGCCGAGGTCGGCATCGATGGCGCTCTTGCTCCGCTTTCCGTTGAGCACGGGGTCGGCGCCCTGGCCGCAGTTGAGGCCGTCGCAGGCGTTGCTCGCCTCGGAGCCGGGGGTGAACGCGCGCGTCAGGTACTTGGCCGCGAAGCCCACCATCAACGACGAGCCCGACTCGCGCTCGATCGGCTTGAAGCCGTAGGCCGCCGTCAGCGCCTGCTCGGAATACGCGCCGGCGAGCGACAGCCGGTCGAGGCCGAAGGCCAAGGTCCGGCTCTTCGTGCCGCGGGACAGCGGGTGGGCGTAGACGAACTGAGAGGAGCCGATGTCGGAGCCGTCGCTCAGGCCCATGTACAGGCGAGAGTAGGCCGCGGAGAACTGCTTGCGGTCGAGCTGCGCGAGGCCGGCGGGGTTGTAGTGCAGGGCGTAGGCGTCGTCGGCCAGCGGGCCGAAGGCGTCGCCGAGGCCCGGCGCGCGGGCGCCGGAGCCGGTTTCCTCGAACGCGGCGAAAGCGGGCCGGGCGAAGGCGGCCGCGAGGAAAAGCGCCGCGAGGAGGTGCTTCATCTCACCACCACCAGCACGCCGGACGTTGACGCGCGGTCGATCGTGATTACGTAGAGGTAGAGGCCGTTGGGGAGACCGACCGGGTTCCAGACGGCCGACGTGGTTCCGGGATCGATGGAGATGGAGGCGACCTGGTGGCCGCGAATCTCATAGACGCGGATGCTGCCGGCGGAGTCCTGCGGATTGGCGTAAAGAAAGACGGCCGTGTCGTTTTTCCGGTCGCCGTTGGGCGTCACGAAGCGGTTGACGCCGTTAAAGGCGAAGCCCTGAGGCGCGATGGGGGCCGAGACGCCCGCGCTTATAAGGATCAGAGCCAATCCGGCGATCTTATGCAGCATTCGCCAGGAGTATATAGGAAGGCTGCGAAGTCGATGTTACGGAGGCGCGAATTCCCGGGGAGGGGCGCCTATTTACTTACTTTTATTACATTTTACTTGAGAATAACGATCGTTCCGGTAAAGACCTGGCCGTCTCCCTCGAGCTGATAGATGTAGATGCCGCCGGGCGTGCCCGGGCTGGCGCGCCATTCCAAGGTGTTCTGCACGGGGCCGGGGAGCATCTCGGAGACGACGACGCGTCCGCGCATGTCGAGGATCCGGCCGCGGACGTTCGCGTCCCGGGGATTGTCGAAGGTGAAGACGACGGCGTCGTTCTTGCCGTCGCCGTTGGGCGTCACGAACCTGTTGGAGAGGCCCGCCGTGTTGAAGTTGAAGGTCGAGGCGCGCTCGACGGAACGGATCTGGTAGCGGCCGAAATACTTCGTCTCAAGGAACAGCTCCTGAGCCGCGACGTCGAGCTTGCCGTACATCTGCAGCCATTTCACGCCGTTCCACCAGTAGACGCTCGCGTTCTGGGGGACGCCCGCCACGGCGGAGACGCTCATCGAGCTGCCGGACAGCGCGTAGTGCAGGTGCAAGGTGCCCATGCCGGAGAGGCTGAAGTTGGTGTCGAGCGTGGCACCCCCGCGGTAGGCACCGAATTCGATCGATTTGAAGACGCGGCCGCCGAGCTCGCTCGCGATGCTCGACGCCACGATCGCGTACGCGCTCGCCGGGTCGCCGGGCGTGCCGAGCATGGGGGCGAGAAGCGCCTTGGGGACGCGGAAGTAGCTGCTGTCGTCGGGCGTCCCGATGTAGGCGTCGAGGCTGCCCGCGGAGCGGACCAATGAGCGCGGCGACAGCGCCAGGGGGGAGTTGCTGCCCTCGGCGCGAACCGCGTAGAAGTACTGCGGACCGGAGGCCAGGTCCGTCCAAGCCCACGTCGCCGTCGACACGTCCGCCACCTCGGTCCAGGTCCCGCGGATCGGCGTCGTCGCGCGGAAGACCCGGTAGCCCGTCAGCTCGAGGAAGGCGGGCGCGTTCGGATCGGCGAACGGCTGACCGTCGATGAAGCGCGTGACGGGGAGCCAGGACACGGTCGCCGTGCCGACCCCGGTCGTCAGATCGACGCCGTACGGCGCCTGCGCGACGTAGGTGCTGACCGCGAGGGAGGGCGGCATCACCGTCGAGACCGCGGCCGAGAAGTTGACGGCGCCGTTCCAATTCAACGAGCCGACCCGGAAATAGTAGGTGCCGCCGCCCTGCAGTCCGGTGACGGTCAGGGTCGAGAGCTCGACGCTCGTGGTCCTCGAGGAGGTCCAGAGCGGGAGGAAGTTGGAGCGCGTGGAGACCTGCAGCACGTAGCCCGACGCCGAGTTCGAGGAGGCGTCCGGCGGCGCGGAGGCCAGCGGCAGCCAGTTGACGGTGACGCTCGTGTAGGCGATCTCATAGACCGTCGTGCCCTGCACGAGCAAGGTCAAGGTCGCGGTGGACAGGACGGTCTGCGCGTAGGCCGTCGTCGTGCCCCACAGCGCGCCCGTCCTCAAATAGTAGGTCGTGTTCGGGTCGAGCCCCTGCGGCGTCAGGCGGATGGCCTGCGCTCCGGTGCCGGAGGAGTACAGCACGCCGCTGAAGTCGGCCATCGTCGATGCCTCGACGAAGTAGCGATCCGCGGCGACCGTGCCGTACTGCACGCCGATGCTCGACAGGCCCACGGTCCAGATCGAGGGCGACAGCGGCCCTTCGAGGTCGGGCCAGTCGACCAGCGAATTCGGGTCGTTTTCATAGGACGGGCCGCGGCGCGATCCCTTGTCCGCGCGCATCGTCACGCGGGAGTCGATCGACAGCGCCGCGCCTGAGACGTTCACACGCACCGACACGCCCTCGAAGTTCGCCAAGGTGATCGTCGACACGAAGTCGCCGCCCAGGAAGTGGATCGCGGTCGAGCCCGTCGCCAGACCGCGGAAGGTCACCGAGTCGATCGCCAATACGAAGCCCAGGGCCTGCGTGGAAATCTCTATGCCGCGCGCCACGCCGCTCACGGTCACGCTGCCGATCGCGACCGTGCCGGTGTTATCGGAATCGAGGTAGAGACCGCGGCTCGAGGACACGCCGCGCAGCGTGCTGGTGGCCACCGTCAGCGTGTCGCCGCCGCTCATCGCCAGCGCGTGGCCGAAGGTTGCGGTCGCCACCATTACGGTGCCGCCGATGACGGTCGAAGTCGAGCCGGACAGGAAGACGGCCGTCGAGCCCTGGACGTAGGAGTCGACGAGCGTGAAGGCGTTCACGCCGGCGATGCTCGCCGCGAGGCCGCCGCTCGAGGCCAGGGTGCTTCCGGCGACCGTAAATTGAGAACTGCCGGTGTCGATTCTCAACGCGTTGGCGCCGGTCCCCGTCGCGCGCAGGACGCTGCGCGTCATCGAGATCGACTGGGCGGCGAGCGCGTAGACGGCCTGAGAGGTCGCGCCGGCGGCGACGACGGTGCTCTGATCGATCGAGTCCGAGGTGCTGGCGCCGAAGTACACGGCCTGAGCGTTGGCCCCGGAGGCGTAGAGATAGCTGCGCGTCACCGCGTTCTCGGAGTCGGTGTCGCCGAAGACCGCCCGCGCGCCGGCCCCGTGGACGGAGACCGAGCTGAAGGAGAGGATGTTGCCGTGGGCGTTCTGGAACCAGACGCCGTAGAGGCCCGCCGGCGACCCGATATCGGTCACCACGCTGCGGCTCACGACGTTCGAGGCGGAATTGACGTCGAAGCGCATGACCGCGAGGCCGGCCGCCCCGGCGGACATCGTGCTGGCGGTGATCGTGTTGTCGGAGGCCCCCGTCAGCGCCACGGCGTAACCGTTCGGGTTGATGGCGCGCACGTTCGTGAACGCGTTGAAGGCGCCGCCGTTGAGGAACACCGCGTCGACGGCCGCACCATCGGCGGAGGCCGTGGAGAAGGAGACGGTGTTGGTGGAGCCGGTGATCAGCAGGCCGTGGGCGTTCTGAACCGTTATGCTCGAGTACGAAAGCGTCGACCAGCTCGAGAACGCCACGCCCGCGACCACGATGCGGCCGCCGGAGTCCGTGTTGACGCTGCTGACGTGGACGAAGTCGGAGGAGGCGAGGACGCCGTAGTTGACGTTCTCGACCGTGGGCCGGATGTTGATCAGGAAGATGTTGACGGAGGAGTTGTCGATCACGAAGGCCGCGGTCGCGCCCGCGGGCGGATCCACGACCGCGCGCGCGCCCACCGCCGGATCGGTGAAGATCGTGATCGAAGACCCGTTGTTCGTGAAGCCCTGCACCGTCACCTGCTCGGCGTAAGTCGCGGCGTTGCGGATCACGACGCAGGCGTGCCCCGGCAGGGCCAGCGGCAGCGCCGCCACGGCCGCGGAGATCGTCGCGTAGTCCTGGCCGGCGCCCACGTTCCTGGTCACCGAGCAGCCGGGGTACGGCACGGAGACCCATTCCACGACACCGCTGGGGTCGTTTTCGAACATCGGGCCCGAGCGCGCGCCGTAATAGGACCGCATCGTGACGCGCGAAGCGGGGTCGAGGGCGGCGCCCGAGACGTTCGCCCCGATGCTCGCGTCCTCAAAGCTCGCGAGCGTGAAGGTCGAGACGAAGGTGCCGCCGTGGAAATGGATCGCGGTGGCACCCGCGGCCAAGGTCCGGAAGGTGACCGAGTCGACGGCCAGCACGAAGCCGGCGCCGGGCGTGGAGAGCTCGATGCCGCGCGCGCCGCCCGAGAAGGTCACGCTGCCGAGGCTGACCGTGCCCTCGCTGCCGGAGTGCAGCGACAGGCCGCGGCCCAAGGCCTGGGCGCGCAAGGCGCTCGTCGCGATGGTCAGGCCCACGCCGCCGTCCGTCAGCGCCAGCGCCGTGCCCGCCGTGTTTGTCGCGACGAACACCGAGCCGCCGATGACGGTCCCCGTCGAGCCGGAGATGAGCGCCGCCGTCGAGCCCTGAACGTAGGAGCCCAGGATCGTGTTGGACCAGGCGGCGGTGATGGACAGGGCCGGACCGGCGGCGCTGTCGCTCGTCATGGTGCTGAGGCTGATCACGTTGAAGTCGGAGCCCGGGTTCACGATGGCGCCCGTCACGCCGCCCGACATCACGCTGCGCGTCACGGTATTCGAGTCGGCGGCGAGCGCGTAGAAGCCGGCGTTCCCCACGCCGATCATCGTGCTCAGGCTGATCGCGTTGTAGTCGGAGCCCGTGTCGAGCGAGGCGCCGAAGACGCCGCCGCGCAGATAGCCGCGCGTTACGGTGTTCCCATCGGCACCGAGGGCGTTGAAGCCAGCGCCTGAATTGCCGACCATGGTGCTGAGGCTGAGCGCGTTGTAGTCCGCGCCCGCGCCGAGGAGCACGCCGTCCGTGTCGCCCCACGCATAGCTCTGGGTCAGGGTGTTCGAATCGGACGCGGTGGCGTAGAGGCCGTGGAAGCCGGCCCCGGTCATGGTGCTGAAGGCGACGTTATTAAGGTCTGCGCCGTTATCGAGCCGCAGGCCGTAGGTGCCGCCGGTCATGAAGGCCTGCGTGACGGTATTCGAATCGGACGCGAAGAGGTAGAGGCCGTAGGTGCCGCCGCTCAGCGCGCTCTGGCCGATCGTGTTGTAGTCCGCGCCGGACTGCAGGAAGCCGCCGCGGCTGCCGCCCGACAGTATGCTCTGCGTCACGGTATTGGAATCGGAGTTCCGGGCGTAGAAGCCGTAAGTGCCGCCGCTCATCGTGCTGAGGGCGATGCTGTTCGAGTCCGAGCCCTCATCGAGGCGCGCGCCGGCGGAGCCGCCCCAGAACCGGCCGCTCGTCACCGCGTTGCCGTCCGCGGCGTTGGCGTAGAGCCCGAGGCCCGACGCGTGGCTGTTGCTCGCGAGCAGGACGGTGAAGGCGTTGTTGCTCGCGCTGTCGAGGTAGACTGCGTAGGCCGTCGCCGACTTGTTGGCCGCGCTGCTGTAGGCGATCGTCGTCCCCGTCGATCCGTCGAGCCAGAAGCCGTGAGCGTTCCACACGGTCACCGAGCTGTAGCTGACCGTGCTCCACGAGCTGATGCGCACGCCCGCGACGGTGATGCCCAGGCCGCCGCTCGTGCTCACCGAGACGCTCGACAGGCTCACGTAGGCGGACGAAGCGTAGATGCCGTACGGCACGGTCTGAGAGATCACCGCGGCGAGGCCCTGGATGTTGACCGAGGAGTTCGCGATCAGGAAGGCCGCCTGCGAGGCGGCGGGGGGAGACACGATCGGCCGCAGGCCGGACGCCGGGTCGGCCAGGATCGTGATCGAGGAGCCGTTATTCGTGAAGTTGCGCACCCACACCTGCTCCGCGTAGGTCGCGCCGTCGCGGACGACCACGCACGAGTGACCGGCCAAGGTTTGCGGCAGCGCCGCCACGCCCGCCGAGATCGTCGCGTACGCCTGGCCCAAGCCGACGTTGTTGGTGACGACGCAGCCCGGGTAATCGCTGTAGCCCTGCCAGTCGACGCGCCCGGAGGGGTCGTTCTCGAAGGCCGGGCCCGAGCGCAAGCCGAAGTGCGCGTTCATCGTGACGCGCGAGCCGACGCCAAGGCCCACGCCCGAGACGTTGACGGCGACGGTGGCGTCTTCGAAGTTCGCGAGGGTCAAGGTCGAGACGAAGGTGCCGCCGACGAAGTGGATGGCGGTAGCGCCCGCGGACAGCGAACGGAAGGTGATTGAATCCGCGGAGAGGGTGAAGCCGGCGCCTTGCGTGTCGGCCTCGATGCCTCGTGCGGCACCCGTGAAGGTCACGCTCGACAGGGTCACGGCGCCGTCGTTGCCCGCCCCGAGCACCAGGCCCAGGCCGAGCGACGGCGCGCGCAGGGTGCTCGTCGTGAGCGCCAGGCCCACGCTGCCGGTCGACAGGACCAGGGCCGCGCCCGCGGTGTTCGTGGCGACGAACACCGAGCCGCCGATGATCGTGCCCGTCGAGCCGGAGATGACGGCGCCCGTCGAGCCCTGGACGTAGACGTTCAGGAAGGTGTTCGTGGAGGAGCCGCCGACGAACAGGGCCGGGTAGGCCGCGCCCGCGCTCGACATCGTGCTGAAGGAGATGACGTTGCGGTCGGCGCCGAGCAGGTAGCCGCCGAGGGCGCCGCCCTGCAGGAAGCTCTGCGTCACGGTGTTCCAGGACGAGCCGCTGACGACGAGCGCGGAGTTGGCGACGCCGACGATCACGCTCTGGCGTATGGAGTTGTCGTTGGAACCGGGGTCGAGGTTGAGGCCGTTGTTGCCGCCGGCCACGAAGCTCTGGATCACGCTGTTCGAATCAGCGTCGATCGCGTACAGGCCGTCAGCGGTCCCGGTCACGGTGCTGAAGCTGATCGTATTGCGATCGGAGCCGGCCGCGAGGTAGGCGCCGTAGTTGCCGCCGTGCAGCCAGCTCTGCGAGACCGTGTTCCCGTCCGCACCCGCCAGGGACAGGCCGCGCGCCGCGCCGCCGACCGCCGTGCTCATGCTGATCGTGTTGGAGACGGCGCCGGCGGTGAGCGAGGCCCCGGCGTCGGCGCCCCACACGTAGCTCTGCGTCACGGTGTTCGAGGAGGCGGCGCCCACGGCGAGGCCGTAGAGCGTCCCGCCGCTCATCGTGCTCAGGCGGATCGTGTTGAAGGACGCGCCGCCGTCGATGCGCGCGCCGGCATTGGCGCCCAGCATGAGGCTCGCCGTCACGGTGTTCGACGACGAGCCCGTGAGGTGGAGGGCGTCGCCGGCGCCGCCGGCCATGGTGCTCAGGCTGATCGCGTTGTAGTCGGCGCCGGAGCCGATGACGGCGCCGCGGTCCCCGCCCGACAGGTAGGACCGGGTCACGGTGTTCGTGTCCGAGTTCTGCGCGTAGAACGCCGCGCCCGACGCGTGCGCGTTGGTCGCGTACAGGCCGGCCAAAGTGTTGTTCTTGCCGCCCGTGAGATAGACGCCGTAGCGCGCCGCCGCATTGGTCGCCGCGGTGCTGTAGCTGAGCGTGGTCCCGGTCGAGCCGTCGAGCCAGTAGCCGTGGGCATTGGCGGCGTTCACCGTGCTGTAGGAGACGGTGCTCCACGAGCTGACGCGCACGCCGGCTTCGTAGATCGAGGCGCCGCTGACCGACAGGCTCGACAGGCGGACGTCGGCCGAGGACGCCCACACGCCGTACGGGACGCTCAGGGCGACGCTCACCCCAATGCCCTGGACGTTGACCGAGGCGTTGGCGATCAGGAAGGCCGCCGTCGACGCGGCCGGCGGCGCGACGACGGGACGCAGGCCGGACGCCGGGTCGGCCAGGATCGTGATCGTGGACCCGTTGTTCGTGAAGTTGCGCACCGTCACCTGCTCGGGGTAGGTCGCCCCGTCGCGGATGACCACGCACGTGTGGCCGGTCAATACGGACGGCAGGCCGTCCACGCCGGCCTGGATCGTCGAGTAGTCTTCCGAGGCGCCGACGTTATTGGTGAACACGCAGCCGGGGTAGAAGCCCGCACCCTGCCAGGACACCAGGCTGTTCGGGTCGTTCTCGAAGCCGGAGCTCGTGCGCACGCCGTAGTGGGCGTTCATCCGGATGCGTGAGGCCAGGTCGAGCGCGGCGCCCGACACGTTCGCCCCGATGCTCGTGTCCTCGAAGTTCGCCAAGGTGATCGAGGAGGTGAAGGTGCCCCCGAGGAAGTGGATGGCGGTCGCACCCGAGGCGAGGCCGCGGAAGGTGATCGAGTCGACGGCCAGCGTGAAGCCGGCGCCCTGCGTCGAGATCTCGATGCCGCGCGCCGCACCCGTGAAGGTCACGCTGCCGAGGCTCACCACGCCGACGTTGCCCGGGTTCAAAGCCAGGCCGCGCCCGGCGGACTGGGAGATCAAGGTGCTGGTCGTGATGGCCAGGTTGACGCTTCCGCTCGACAGCGCGAGCGCCGAGCCGCCCGCGTTCGTCGCCGCGAACATCGAGCCGCCGAGCACGGTTCCGGTCGAGCCGCTGATGTAGGCGGCCGTGGAGCCCTGTATGTAGCTGTCCAGGATCGTATTCGAAGCCGAGCTGAGAACGTACAGGCCGTAGCGGTCGACGCCGGCGCCGGTCATGGTGCTGAGGCGGATCGTGTTGTGGTCGGCGCCGCTGTAGAGGTAGACCGAGGAGCCCGTCGGGTTGGCGAGCATGCTGCCCGTGACGGTATTGGAGGAGGACGCATTGAGGTACAGGGCGTAGTAGTCGGCGCCCGCGCCCGTCAGGACGCTTTGCGCGATCACGTTATGGTCGGCGCCGGCGTTGAGATACGCGCCGTAGCCCGACTGGCTGTCGATGACGCTGCCCGTTACGGAGTTCCAATCGGAGCCGGCGATGTACAGGGCGATGACGCCCGACGCCGCGCTCGTCAGCGTGCTCTGGCTGATCGCGTTGTAGTCGGCGCCGCCGGTGATGAACGCGGCGTAGCCCAACGGGCTGTTGATAAAGCTGCCGGAGACGGTGTTGGAATCGCTGTCGGTGAGATTCAGGGCGGAGAAGGTGACGTTATTGATCATCACCGTGCTTCCGATGATCGTGTTGCGATCGGAGCCGGTCACGAAGCGCGCGCCGTAACCCAGCGAGCTGTAGACGAAGCTTCCCGCCACGGTGTTGGAATCGGAGCCGATCGCATAGAGGGCGGCGTAGCTCGCCGCGGCGCTCGTCAGGCTGCTCACGCTGATCGTATTGTTCGCGGCGCCGTTGAGGAGATGCGCGCCGTAGCCCGACGGATTAGAGATGTAGCTCCGAGTCACGGTATTGGAAGCGACTCCGTCGAGATAGAGCGCGGCGCGGCTCGGCGTCATGGTGACCGCGGAGCTGAAGGCCACGACGCTCCGCTCGCCGTTCAGCGCCACGCCATGGGCGTTCCACACGGTGATCGAGGAGTACGACACCATGCTGAAGCTCGACAACGAAACGCCCGCCTTGTAGATGCCGAGGCTTCCGTTCGTGCTCACCGACACGCTCGACAAGGCCACATAGGACGACGACGCATAGACGCCGTAAGGAATATCCTGAGCGATCACCGCGCTGATGCCCTGGATGTTGACCGAGGCGTTGGCGATCACGAACGCCGCCGTCGAGGCGGCGGGCGGGGAGACGACGGGGCGCAGGCCGGACGCCGGGTCGGCGAGGATCGTGATCGACGAGCCGTTGTTCGTGAAGTTCTGCACCGTCACCTGCTCCGCGTAGGTCGCGCCGTCGCGGATGACCACGCAGGAATGGCCCGTAAGCGTCCCCGGCAGGGCCGCCACGGCGGCCGAGACCGTGGCGTAGGCCTCGCCGAGGCCCACGTTCAAGGTGAGCACGCAGCCGGGGTACGTCAGGTAGCCCTGCCACTCCACGAGCGCGTTGGGGTCGTTCTCGTACGTCGGGCTCGTGCGCGCGCCATAGTGCGCGAGCATCATGACGCGCGAGGCCGTGGCAAGCGCGGCGCCGGACACGTTGACGGCGATCGACGCGTCTTCGAAATTCGCCAAGGTGAAGGACGACACGAAGGTGCCGCCGAGGAAGTGGATCGCCGTCGCGCCGGAGGCGAGGCCGCGGAACGTGATCGAGTCGACGGCCAGGACGAAGTTGACGCCCTGTGTGGAGATCTCGACGCCGCGCGCGGCACCGCTGAAGGTCACGCTTCCCAGGCTCACCACGCCGACGTTGCCCGGGTTCAGCGCCAGGCCCCGTCCCAAGGAGGGGGACTGCAAGGTGCTCGTCGCGATCGTCAGGTTCACGCTGCCGCCCGCGAAGGCCAGGGCCGAGCCGGTGGTGTTCGTCGCCACGATCACCGAGCCGCCGATCACGGTGCCCGTGGAGCCGGATACGAGGGCGGCGGTCGAGCCCTGGATGTATGAGGAGAGGATCGTATTGGACGAGGAGTTCGCGATGAACAAGGCGTAGCGGCCCACCGGAGCCAAGGTCGATGTCATGGTGCTGCGGACGATCGCGTTGAGATTGGCGCTGGATTGCAGGCTGACGGCGTGACCCAGCGGGTTGTGCACGACGGAATCGCTCAGCGTATTTTGATTCGCCGTGAGGAAGTAGACCGCGGCGTAGCCGGCGTTGTTCGAGACCACCGTGCTCAGGCTGATCGTGTTGAAATCGGCGCCGTACTGCAGGTAGGCGCCGTAGCCCGCCGTGTTCTCCAGGTAGGAGCCCGTCACCCGGTTCCAATCCGCGCCGTCCATGAACAGCGCGTAGTAGCTGCCCGCGGCGGAGATCATGGTGCTTTGGGCGATGGTGTTGTAGCTCGAGCCGCCCTCGAAGCCGGCGCCGTGGCCAGGAAGGCTCTGGATGAAGCTGTCCGTCACCGTGCTGCTGTCGGCATTAATCAGGTACAGCGCGTAGCGCGCGACGCCGCTCGACGCCATCGTGCTGCGCTGGATCGCGTTGAACGAGGTTCCCGCGTCCAGGACGGCGCCATGCCCCTCCAGGTTATGCACATAGGATCCTGTGACCGTGTTGTTCGCGCCGCCCTGCAGGTACAGGGCGTATGCGCTGCCGATCTTCGCCGCGACGGTGCTGTAGGCGACCGTCGTCATCGTGCTTCCGTCGAGCCAGACGCCGTGCGCGTTCCACATCGTGATAGTGCTGTAGCTGATAGTGCTCCACGAGCTGATGCGCACGCCCGCCGTGTAGATGCCGAGGCTCCCGTTCGTGCTGACCGCCACGCTCGACAGGGACACGTACGCGGAAGACGCGTAGACGCCGTACGGGACGCTCTGATCAACCGTGATCCGGATGCCCTTGACGTTGACCGAGGCGTTGGCGATCACGAACGCCGCCGTCGACGCGGCCGGCGGCGAAACGACGGGGGTGAGCCCCGAGCCGATGTCGGCGATGATCGTGATCGAGGAGCCGTTGTTCGTGAAGTTGCGCACCGTGACCTGCTCGGCGTAGGTCGCGCCGTCGCGGATCACCACGCAGCTGTGGCCGGGCAGAACGGACGGCAGGGCGTTGACGCCCGCCGAGATGGTCGCGAAGGGCTTATTAACGCCGACGTTATTGGTGTACACGCAGCCGGGGTAGGACTCGTAGCCCTCCCAATCGACCAGGCTGTTCGGGTCGTTCTCGAAGAACGGGCCGCCGCGCGCGCCGCCGCTCGCGTTCATCGTGATGCGGGACGCGAGCTCGAGGGCCGCGCCGCTGACGTTGGCGCCGACATTCGAGTCCTCGAAGGTGGCCAAGGTGAAGGTCGACACGAAGGTCCCGCCCAGGAAGTGGACGGCCGTCGCGCCGGGGGCCAGCGCCCGGAAGGTGACCGAGTCGACGGCCAGGGCGAAGTTGACGCCCTGCGTGGATATCTCGATGGCGCGCGCAGCACCCGTGAAGGTCACGCTTCCCAGGCTCACCACGCCGACGTTGCCCGGGTTCAAAGCCAGGCCGCGTCCGCCGGACTGGGAGATCAAGGTGCTGGTGGTGATCGTCAGGTTTACGCTGCCGCCGGCGAAAGCCAGCGCCGAGCCGATCGTGTTCGTCGCCACGAGCACGGAGCCGCCGATGACGGTGCCGGTTGAGCGATCGATGAAGGCGGCCGTCGAGCCCTGCACATAAGAGCTCGAGATCGTGTTGGACGAGGACCGGATGTAAAGCGCCGGGTTGCTCGCGTTGTTGCTAATCATGGTGCTCATGCTGATGGAGTTGAAGTTGGCGCCGGCGGCCAGCCGGGCGCCGCTCTGGCCGCCCGACATGTAGCTCTGCGTTACGGTGTTCGAGGCCGCCGCGGAATAGAAGCCGTAGGAGGAATTGCCGACCATGGTGCTGAGGCTGATGGTATTTTGGCCGCCGAAAATTTCCGCGCCATGGGCGCTTCCCCACATGTAGCTCTGGGTCACGGTGTTTGAAGTAGCGTTTACATTCGTATAGAAGCCGCTCTGCGAAGGGCCGATCATGGTGCTGAGGCTGACCGTGTTGTAATCGCAGTTCGTGTCCATCAAGATGCCGAAATAGCGGCCCGAGAAGTAGGACGACGTCAGAGTGTTGGAGTCCGCCGCGACGAGCTGGATGCCGGCCCCAAAAACGACATTATTGATTGCTACGACAGTGCTGAGGCTGATGGTGTTGTAGTCGGCTCCCGTATTCAGATAGGCCCCATTGGTCCCGCCCTGGATGTAGCTTTCGGTCACGGTGTTCGAATCAGCGTTAAAGGCATAGAAACCGCCGGTGGAGCCTGTCCGCGAGATCATGGTGCTCAAGCTGACGGTGTTGCGGTCAGCGCCAAAGTACAGGTAGACGCCGGCGACTGATCCCCAGAGCCGGCTGCGCGTCACGGTGTTCGAGTCCGCGTCCTGGGCGTAGAAGGCGGAGCCGGTGGTATTGCTCGCAAGGAGCACCGTAAAGTTGTTGTTGTCGGAGCTCGAGAGATAGACCGCATAGCGCGTCGCCGAGGCGTTGACCGCCGTGCTGTAGCTGACCGTCGTCATCGTCGACCCTTCGAGCCAGAAGCCGTGGGCGTTCTGCACGGTCAACGAGCTGTAGGAGACGGCGCTCCAGGAGCTGATGCGCACGCCCGCCGTCCAGATCATGCCGGCAGAGTCGATGTTGACCGAGCTGATCTGCACCTGGGCCGACGAGGCGTAGACGCCGTAGGCCACCGCGAGCGACGGCTTGATGTCCATGCCCTGGATGTTGACCGAGGCATTGGCGATCAGGAACGCCGCCGTTGAGGGGGCGGGCGGGGAG
>Ga0209824_10000134_pt1 | contig 52608 bp, 45 predicted proteins | sample VDWuncwatermetaG_FD_184124 | JGI IMG/M metagenome (GOLD analysis project Ga0209824, IMG submission 184124) | Wastewater microbial communities from Netherlands to study Microbial Dark Matter (Phase II) - VDW unchlorinated drinking water (SPAdes)... ...
CCGCGTCCGCAGGCAATATTAAGGTCGCCGGCGTCTCGGTGAATCCGTATTACGGTTTGGAAACGCGCTACGAGGACAACATCTATCGCACCCCGCGCAACATCAACAACCACGCGATCGCCGGCGGCGGCGTGCGCGGCGCTTGGATCATCTCCAACAACCTCGGCCTGAAGCTCACCGCCCCCATCGGCGAGAAGCACAAGGTCACTGCGGCCTACGACGCGGTCTTCGAGAACTACAGCAGGCAGGGACGGGCCAACAACTCGGCCAACCAGAAGGCCGGCGCGGGCTACGAGTTCAAGGGCTCCAAGCTCGGCGCGAAGCTGTTCAACGACTACGTCAACACCATGGACCCGGCCTTCAACCCCAACGGCACCATCGTCAACGGCAGCGCCGGCCTGGTGGAACGCGAGCGCCGCTGGCAGAACACCGCCGGCGGTTCCGCCGAGTACTCGCTCGGCGATAAGTTCTACGCCGGCGTGGACGCCCAGACCGCCCGCCACCAGTACCTCAACCGCAGCGGCGGCGCCGGCTCCCTGGCCAACACCCTGAACAAGTCCGAAGTGACCTTCGGCGGCAAGGCCGGCTACAAGGTCGCCCCGAAGACGAAGGTCTTCGCCGCGGTCCATCGCACGCTCCTGCACTACACCGAGGAGACCCGCCAGGACAACCACCGCGACTGGGACGTCGACTTCGGCGTCGAGGGCAGCCTCGCCTCCAAGCTGAAGGGTCTCGTCCAGGTCGGCTTCAACTACATCCAGTTCGACCGCGACAGCGCCAACCCCACGCGCCAGACCATCTCCCGCCACCTCCAGTCGTTGGTCAAGCTCGACTACGCGATCACGGAGAAGGGGAAGTTCGCCCTGGCCGCCAACCGCTCCACCCAGGACTCCGCGAGCACCGGCTCGCGCTACTTCATCTCCTCCGGCGTCAACCTCGCCTACGACCACAAGTTCGGCAAGCTCGGGGCCGGCGTCGACGGCGGCGTGCAGTTCGACAAGTACTCCGAGAACTTCACCCAGGGCACGGAGACCAAGACTCGCCGCGACGACAACTACACCTTGGGCGCCAAGGCGGACTACAAGATCAACGACTGGGCGTCGACGGGCGTGTCCTACCGCCACAACGCCCGCTTCTCGACCTTCAGCCGCCAGTTCAACTACCGCGACAACATCACGGGCTTCAACGCCAAGCTGAACTTCTAAGCCTTTCCAGCCGCAAGAAAAAGCCGGCCCCGGGAGAAATCCCGGGGCCGGCTTTTTTATTGTCGTGTCATGACGCCGAGGTGTGCTCTATTTGTTATAATCCTCGTCGATGATCCGCAATCTCCTGCTCTTCCCTCTCGTCCTGCTCACCGCCTGCGCCGGAGGCTCCACGGCGCCCGCCGCAAAGTCCCAGGTCCCGCAGTCTCAGGCTGAGGAAGCCGCCATCGCCACCGCGATCCAGCAAATGGAGACCAAGAAGTCCGATTATCACATCAGCAACGCCGACCTGATTCGCGTCACCGTCCTCGGCGAGGATGAATTGGCCCGCGAGATCCGCGTGAGCCAGAACGGAACCATCACTTTCCCGCTGATCGGAGCCGTCTCCGTGGGCGGTCTCTCCACCTCCCAGGCCGAATCCGCCATCGCGACGAAGCTCAACGATTACCTACGCGGCGCGCAGGTCACGGTCTTCATCAAGGAGTACGGCAACAAGAAGGTCTTCGTCTTCGGCCATGTGAACAAGCCCGGCGCCATCGAGATTCCGACCGAGACCAAGCTCACCGTGCTCGAGGCCATCTCCCAGGCCGGCGGCTTCTCGCCTTTGGCCGCGCCCGACCGCACGCGCGTGGTGCGCATGCTCAACGGCGTGAGCCAGTCATTTACCGTCGAGGTGTCCGCCATCACCAAGAAGGGCGAGAAGGACAAGGACATCGCCCTCGAGCCCAACGACATCGTCTTTATCCCCGAAAGCTACTTCTAAGGCAGAGGATTCCATGGCCGAGCAGGCGCCGATCAAAGATCTTGATTTCACCTATTACCTCGACGTTATATTTCGTCGCCGTTGGATCGTCGTGTCCGTCGCCTTCATCGTTTTCACCGTGACCGCGATCGTTACCGCAAGGATGCGCCCCGTTTACCAGGCCAGCGCCCTGCTCGTCATCGAAAAGGAGCGAGGGGGAGCCTCGCAAAGCTCAGCGGTCGAAAACTCCAACGACGACTATTACCAAACCCAATATCGTCTGCTTCAAAGCCGCTCCCTCCTTGAGAAGATTTACGCTGACCTCAATCTCAAAGAGGCCAAGGATCTGCAGGGAATTGGTCAGCTTCAGGGCGCCATTACTATCGCCCCCGTTGTGCGCAGCCGCCTGGTAAATGTTCGCGTCGATTCTTTTGATCCCGAGCTCGCCGCCTCCGTAGCCAACGCTGTCAGCAGCGCCTTCGTCGAGCAAAACCTCGCCAACCAGCTTTTCATCTCCAAGGAAGTCCTTCAAGCCATACAGGCGAAAGGGCGTGATTTCAACGCGGCCGACCTTCCGGCGGTGGTCAACAGCGGCTTCATTCAGTCTCTCAAGGGTGAGTACGTGAAGTTGCAGAGCAACTACGCCGACCTGAACGCGCGCTACACGGAGAAGCATCCGATGGTGATCCGCGTCAAGTCCAGCATGGTCGCGCTCGACAATCAAATTCGCACCGAAACCGCGAGCATCGTCGCCTCCGTGAAAACCGACCTGTCCGGCCAGTTGCGCGGCAACAACGTCCGAATCATCGACTCGGCCCTCGTTCCCACCTCGCCGATAAGGCCTAATAAGCGGAAAAACGTACTCTTGGGTCTGGTCGCCGGTTTGGTTCTGGGTTTCGCGAGCGCGATGCTGATCGAGCTCATTGACCAAAGCGTGCGCTCCCAGGACGACGTCGAACGTAAAGTAGGGCAGCCGTTTCTTGGCATCGTGCCTGAGCACTCAGCGCGCGCGACGGACAAGGTCTATCTTTCGCTTCTCGCCTCAGAGCCGAGCCTAACGGGCGAGTCGATTCGAAACCTGCGAACGATGATTGACTTTGCCGGCGTCTCGGCTTCCGATCGCACTGTAATCGTCACGAGTTCCGTTCAGGAGGAAGGCAAGTCCTACGTGGCGACCAACCTGGCAGTAGCCTACGCTCAGAATGGGGAAAGCGTCCTGCTCATCGACGGCGATCTTCGCCGGCCCAAGCTCCACAAGAACTTCGGACTATCCACGCAAAGAGGACTCAGCGATTTTCTTGCGAAAGGGCTGGACGTGGAGGAACTGCGCGGGCTCATTCAGGCGACTGACGTGCCCAACCTCAAGTTGCTCGTCTGCGGCACCCGCCCGCCCAATCCTTCGGAACTGCTTAACACCCCGCGTCTCAGCGCGCTCGTTGTCTGGGCTAAGAAGAATTTCGACCGGGTGATCGTGGACTGCACTCCCATGTTCCCCATCAACGATACATTGCTCTGGGGCCGACACATTCCATCGGTCGCCTTCGTCAGCCGTTATGGGAAAACCCGCATACCTCTCATTCTTGACGCCTGTCAGAAGATCAAATCGGCCAACCTCACAATCCTCGGCGTGGTCGTGAACGCGGCCAAATCGAGCGGGCTCACCTACTCGGGCTACAGCTACTATTATCATCAATACTATCAGCAGGAGGAATCGGACAAGCCGGAGTTGACGAAGGCAGCTTGATGCTCGAGCCGGCCGTCCTTTTTCTGGTTTTTTTCGGTCCACTGGCATTCGGCTGCGTCGAGCCGTGGTCTCTCGGCATCCTTCAGGCCGTCATGTTCTCCCTGCCGGTCCTGATGTGGCGGCGGAATGGTTGGCCGGTCCGGACTGCGCCCCGCAGCATCCTGTTCGGAATGGCCGTGCTGCTGGCCCTCGGCACCGTTCAGGCGCTTCGCCCTGCGCCGTCCGATGGCCCTCTGCCGCTCATGCCTTTCACGGCCTCGGCGGCGTTGACCCGTAAGGCGCTTCTTCTGTGGTCTTCCTACGCAGTCCTCGTGTGGTGCGCACCGAACGCCTTCTATAGCCCGCGTGCCGGCCAGCGCTTTTCGTGGGCCGTCGTCCTCAGCGGATTTGCGGTGGCCGTCGCGGGGCTCATTCAAGCCGCTCACGGCAATAAATTCGTCTTGGGCTTCCGGCCGGTCGGTTACGGCCACAGCCCCTTCGGGCCATATTATAACAACGGCCACGCGGCGTCCTTTCTTGCGGTGTGCGCCCTGATGGGCTTGGGCTTGCTCGGTTCTATGGCAGCCGTGGCCTACCGCCGCGCCCGGCGGGGCGAGCCGCTTGCCGATCAGGTGGCAATACAAGCTATTCTGGCCGTTATTATCGGAATTATAATCATGGCTTTGATCTCGACCCACAATCGCGGCTCATTGCTGGCATTCGGCGGGGCGAGCCTGGCCGTGGGGCTGCTGGCCTGCGGACTGCCCAAGACACCGGCGCGGCGCTGGGGGGCGCGTGCCGCGATCCTAGCAGTGTTCCTGTGCGTTTCTGCGGCGACGCTGCACGGCGGCCTGCTGCAGAGGGGTGCCGCGTCCTCGGTTCCGATCCGCCTATCCATGTATCAGAGCGGCCTGCGACTTCTGTCTGACGCTCCGCTATGGGGAACCGGCCTTGGGACCGTCGTTGCCGTGTTCGCGCCTTACAAGGCGCCCGTTGTTGTCGGAGTTGTGGACCATGTCCACAACGACTGGCTCGAATTGCCGCTTCAGGCCGGCATTCCGGCGGCGGTTCTGCTGCTCGGGGCCCTGGCCTTGTTCGGTCGCCGCGTCTACAAGAGTTGGCTCCGTGAACCCTCGCTTGAGCGACGCCTGCGCATCGGTGGGGGCCTTGCCGCGGCACTTTGCTTCACGCTTCATGCGATGGTCGAATTCACCTGGCAGATTCCCGCGAATGCCGTCATTTTCTTGCTTATTCTTTCCTGGCTTTGGAGTCAAACGACGGCTGATATAAGTTTAACTCGGCCTAACCGTGCGTAGGAGCGACCTTACCCCCGTTTGAGGGCCGTTCTTCGTTGTAGTCGATCCGCCATCCTCGATGAGCTTCCTTGCGTGTTCGAGCGTCACGAATGGATTTTCGTTCAAGCACTCATCCCGTGCTGGCGGGAATGCCATCGAACTGAAAAGTCCCGACACTATATTGATAACATCTCTTCATGACTCGCCGTTCGCAGGCTTTCGCGCTCACCGTCATCGTTGCTGCGTTCGCGGTGGCGGCATCCTGGGGCATTCGGGGGGGGTTGCCGTATGTCCATTTTTCTAACGAAGCGGAGCAAGTTTCATTCGCGCTGAAATTCTCCTCGGGCGACCTTAACCCTCACCGGTTTGTCCACCCACCGCTCCTCGCGTATGTGCTTTGCGTGGGCTACGGCGTGACATTCCTGCTTGGAAGATTGTTTGGTGCCTATGCGAGCGCCGCTGATTTTGAGAAGTTATTCTTTACGGACCCCACGCTATTCTTTTTAATCGCTCGTTACTTCATCCTCATGATGGGGATAGGGAGCCTCATCGTGTTCTACAGGCTTTCCCGCGACATCTACGGACGGGTCGCCGTCGCCCTGCTCGCAGTGGCATTACTGGCTACTTCGGCCACCCATGTGGCTATCGCGCATTACGGCACACCCGATATCTTTATGATGTTCCTGGCCCTGCTTTCGTTCTTGCCGATCATGCGCGTTTTGCGGGGCGAAGGAACCATGAGGCACTATGTGCTGGCCGGCGTCCTGAGCGGTCTGGCGGTGGCCGCAAAATACAACGCCTTCTGCGTTGCCGCCGCGTTGCCGTTGGCCCACTTCCTGGGATTTTCATGGGGGACTTCCGGCTGGAAGGAAGCTCTGTCCTCTCGAAAATTATGGGTCGGAATGTTTCTGGTCTGGGGAGGATTTTTTCTTGGCAACCCCTTCTTTCTTCTCGACTTCAAGACTTTCTTGGCGGACTATCAATACTTAAAAGATGTCACACGCTCCCCGGATTACCTGTTCGCCCACCTTCGCGCTGATAATCATGGAGCGGTGTATCTGTTGGGCAGATTCTTCCCGACGATACTGGGCGCTCCCCTGGCCGCGATGTGCTATGTCGGAGTGCTCCATGCGCTTATTCGCCGCCGAAAACAGGATATGCTGCTCGCTGCCTATGTGATCGGCTACTCGGCGTTTATCGCACCCCACAAGATCTTCAAGCCGTATTATTTCGTGCACGTTCTTCCATTCATGTTCCTGCTTGCCTCGAAGACCTGCGTCATGGCCGCGGACCGGGTCGTGAACAAACGATTTCGGCCCGCACTCTTGGGTTCCTTGCTCGTCGTGCTGGCGGCGCATCCGTTGTCGCTGATCTTCAGATTTGATCTGGATGCGGCCGCGCCTTCGGCTCTGAATCAGGCGAAGGATTGGGTTGAAAAGAATGTCATTGTCGGTACGGGGGTAGCGATTTTCGAGGGCATGCCGCTCAATCCCAACCGCGTATCCCTGGAGCGTCAGATTCTGGAAACGGACACGAGAGGGTTTGGCGCCGGGGTGAGGTTGCGACGGCTGCTACGCCACTCCGAAACGATGGCGGCGACTTACGACGTCTACGAGTTTCCGGATCCCTGGCGGGCTGATTTCCATCCCGCAAAATTCGATTATCAAGCTCTTCGTAAGGCGGGCGTCCGTTATGTGATCCTGAGTAATGAATGGGAGCGCTATAACGGAGATCCGTCTCGATATCCCGCCCAGGCCGCCCTGTACAGGAAGGTGGTGGATGATTGCCGTCAGGACGCACGATTTGAGCAAAACGCCCCAGACGTGGATTTGGGGATACTCGGCCAAATGCCTACGGTATATATAGAAATATTCGACTGTAGAAGGGGTTAATGCAAATTTCCCTTTGATTTCATACAATCGATCGGTGGAATCCTCGTTGGTTCAGGCTCAAAAGGATAGTCATGCCTTCGGAGCCTAGCGTGGTCTGCCGATCCTGCGGCGGCCAAGATATGTTCATTGCTCTGCCCATGGGTGAGATGCCTCTGGCCAATTCCCTTATTTCGTCGTCGCGGCTCGGGGAGCCGGAGGCTAAGTTCCCCATCGATCTCGTGATGTGCAAGTCCTGCGCCCAGGTTCAAATCTCTCAGACGGTGCCCCCGGAAACTCTTTTTCGGCATTACCTGTATTTCTCATCCTTTTCGAGCACTATGCTGAGCCATGCTCAGGAAATCGCCGAGGAGGCCGTGAAAGAGCGCGGCCTTGGGCCCTCTAGCCTCGTGGTCGAGATCGCCAGCAATGACGGCTATCTCTTAAAGAATTTCCTCAAGATGGGGGTCCCGGTTCTGGGAATCGAGCCTGCACTGAACATCTGTAAGACAGCGCAGGAGCGGGGGATCCGGACGATCCCTGAATTTTTTTGCGAGGCGCTCGCCAAACGGCTGGCGGAGCAGGGTGAGTTGGCCGACGTCATCCTGGCGAACAATGTCATGGCCCATATTCCTGACATCGGGGGGGTGCTGGCCGGTATCAAGGTATTGCTCAGACCCGGCGGGGTTTTCATTATGGAGACCCCCTATGTCAAAGACTTGATCGATTATCTGGAATTCGACACGATCTACCACGAGCATGTCTTTTATCACTCGTTGACGTCGCTCGAGAGTCTCTTTAGACGGCACGGTCTGGCCACGAAACAAGTTGAGCACCTTCCCATCCATGGGGGGACACTTCGAGTGACAGTGACGCACGAAGGGGGTGAAGGCGACGGCCGGGCTGTTCGTGCCTGGCTCGCCGCGGAATCCGCTTGGGCGCGCGATGAGGGATACTATCGTGGCTTTGCCGGAAAGGTGGCGACCTTCGGCGTCGAGCTAACCGCTCTTTTGCGGAACTTGAAATCTCAAGGCAAAAGAATAGCCGGGTACGGCGCCGCGGCGAAAGCTAGCACGCTCATCAACTTTCTGGGGCTGGATGGCCGTACAATCGACTTTGTGGCGGATCGAAGCACGTACAAACAGGGCCTCTTCATGCCTGGAAGCCGAATTCCGATCTGCGCGCCGGAACATATTCTGTCTGAGCGGCCGGATTATCTGATTATTCTAGCTTGGAACTTTGCGGACGAAATTATGACACAACAGGCTGAGTTTCGCAAGGGCGGCGGCCGTTTCATCGTTCCCCTTCCTCGACTTCGCGTGATATAGGGGGCTGGAATGCTTCCCAAGGTCTCTGTAATCCTATGCGGATACAATCAAGGGGAGTACCTTGCCTGTGCTATCGAGAGCGTTCTTAATCAGACCTGCCAGGAATTCGAACTCTTCATCATCGACAACGCCTCGAGTGATGGCTCTTCCGAAATCCTTAAGGCGTACGAGGGCCGACCTGGCGTTCGTATATTTTCTTTCACGGAGAACGCCGCGGTAACAAAGCGCTACAACGACGCCGTCGCCCTAGCGAAGGGCGAGTTCATTTCTTTTCTTAATGCCGACGACTATTTCCTGCCTGGGATGCTCAAGAGCCAGCTGGAAAAATTCGCTGTGCTCCCGTTAGACTACGGGGTCGTTTACGCTCCCGTCAGATTTAAGAACGTCGTTAACGGCTGCGAATGGACTGGCGCGACGCCTAAGTCCTCTGGCTGGATATTCAAGGAGCTCTTCGATGGATTTTTCACCGAGGGCTTCGTCAGCTTCATCGGCGCCCTCATTCGTCGCCGGAGCTTGCTGGAATATCCTTTCCATGAAAAGGTGTTCTTCGAGAGCGAGGCGATTTTCTTTCGGCTGGCTCTCCGGTACAAGTTTTGTTATCTCGATGAGCCCGCCGCCGTAATGCGGGAGCATCTGAAAAACGCCGGCAAAGCAGTCGACCGAAACTACGACCACTTGGACTTCCTGCTCGAAAAATTGACGTTCGAGGATGCCTTCACTCCGGACATGCGGCCGGTTCTGGATCGCTTTCGCGGCGCGTACGCGCGTAATCTTGGGTGGCAGTCGCTGCGCGTGGCGGAGGATCCTGCGCGCGCTCGGGCCTATTTTTGGAAGGCCGTGCGCTGGGACCCTGGGCAATGGCGGAATTTTAGAATGCTGCTCGGGCTGCCGATGTCCTTTCTTCCCCTGCCTCTGCTTCGCGGATTCAATCGGGTGCTCTCTGCCGTCATGCGGCCCAAAGTAAATCTTGTGCACCGAAAGGACTACGGAGCTGGATGAAAGCCCTCCCGGGCACGAATGCGATTCTTGCGGCGATCTGGACGGCGTCCTCGGCGTCCCTAGCCGCGATCATATTGGCCGTGGTGACCAGCAAGATCATCGCCTTGTATGCAGGTCTCGAGGGCATCGCCTTGCTCGGGATGTTTCGCAGCCTGGGGGGCATCGTATCCGGCGTCCTCGCTCTGGGGTCGGGCACCGTCCTTATGGCGCGGGTCTCGAATGCGTCCTCGACCAAGGAGGCGGGGGAGACCGTAAGCGCCTTTCTACTGCTGTTGGTGTTCCAACTGCCCGTCGTTGCCGTGGCGGCACTTTTCTTCGCCGACCCGATCACAAAGGGTCTTTTCGGCGAGTCTGCGGGCGGCCGCTCCGGCGAAGTGCGATTAGTGCTGATGATGGGTTTCGTCAATCTTGCGCTTCAAACGTTGACCGCCGTTCTTCGCGGACAGGGAAATCTGAAGCAGTCCGCGCGCGTGCAGTTGGCTACCGCATTCGCGAGTCTGCTCTTCATCTTCCCCCTGCTTTCCCTGGGAGACGCCGGCTTGGCCGTCAATGTCGGTTCCGGCAGCGTATTGGGAACCTGCCTGGCGACTTTCTACATCTGGAGAGCGTACGGAGTCGCTCTGATCGTTGGCTCGTTAGCGAGGCGCATTGCACTGCTCCGGAATACGCTGCGCCCTTCGCTACAGGTGATGTTCCAAAGCATCGTGCTGATCGGGAGCACCCTTGCGATCCAATCCATCATCAATAAGCACTATGGGCTTCAGAATCTCGGAGCCTACAATGCGGCAACCATGGTCTTGGATACGGCCATCCTCATCCTGATGTCGGCCATGAGGTCGTATCTGCTTCCTCAGTTGGGAAAGATTCAGGATTCGGCAGGGAAGGACGAATTCTTTTCACAAATGCTGGCGACCATGCTGATCCTCGCCACGGCGGCAGCTATTCCGATGATTTTTTGCTCGAAATACATCGTTTGGGCGCTGTTCTCGAAGCAATTCGCGGACACCGGTGCGCTGATCTCGATCTACGGCTTGGCCATGATAGGGCAAGTTCTTGTCTGGAGCTTTAACACCTATCTCCTCCATAAAAACGACGTCGCCGTATTCGTGCTTCTCGACTCTCTATGGGCGCTTGGCTACGTGGCGTCCGCCCTCGCGTGCGCAAAACTTGGGCTGCCTCTAAAAGCCGTCGCATGGGCCTTTGTCCTGACGGGCTTCATTCACGCAGGTTTCTACGCGCTCTTGACCGTCCGCGCGCATGGATCGGGATTATTCAGCGGCCGGAGCGTGAGGTTGGCGGGGCAGTGCGTTCTGATCGCGGGGTCAGGCTACGCGCTGTTAAGCGCGGGGCATCCTCTTATTGGGTTGCTATCGGCCGGAGCGATCGCCGTCGGAGCGGCGGCCTTTCATCGGCCTCATAAAGAAGCCAGCTAGGGATGTATTCGACGCTCTCGTTCATACAAGTCGAACGACATTCCCACGGCGCGGTCGCGCCAAAGAGAGGAAATTGATGCGCCGCGGAGCGCGTCATAGTCGAGCGTGGTGGGGAATGGATAGAAATGCGAGTGCTGCTCAGGGAAGGCTTGGATCGTTTCAACGAGCCTGAAGCCATCGGGGACTGTCGCTTGGCCAATCGCCTTAACCGTATCCGTGCCGTGCTCGATCACGGATGGAACGCCTCTCCTCCCGATCACGAGCCAATCTAAGCGAGAGGCGGCGTCGGAGGGGATATCCTTCGTGTAGTCCAAGAGAGTCAAGCGATAGCGAGGACCTTTGCGTCTGGCGGTTGCCTCGGCACGCGCAAGTGTAAATGGTCCGTGACCCTTTTCGGGTTCCTCGGGGAGGAGTGACGGACCAAACACATTTTCTCCTAAGACCGCCTGATTTAAGAGGACTCTGTCGGCGGGGTGTGCTCTTGCGGCCAACGCTGCTTCCGTTGTCACTCGGGTATCAGGGCCAGTAAGCACTATGGCGTGCTTCAGGGCCCCACGCAGAAAGGCGGTGTCAAACACAAAGCTGCCCAGCAGAAGGGCTAACAGCGTGTTGCGCCAGCGTGCATTTGCGATTTGAGCTGTTCCGCAAAGGGCGAGAATGATCAGCATGATGGCCGCCGGCATCGCGTAATACGCCATGGAAAAGCCGACCCGAAGCCCTATGAACAAAAGTCCAGCCACGGGGATGAGCGATACTAGAATTGGCCCCCGGGGATTCCTGGACCAGAGGCGACAGAACTCCGCCGTCCCGATCAATATGATCGGCCACCCTACGAGATTAGGGAGATGCGAAAATAAGTACGCTCCCATCGTCCACCGTGATCCCTGGGCGGTGTAAATGGAGCCCACTTCATGAATCGAATTAAGAACACTTGTGGTGTCCGTAAGAAGGAACGGAAAGACTAAAAGAACGCTGACAGTGGCTGTTATCGCGATAATGCCGCTTATTCGTAGGGAGTCCTTGCGGAATGTGGGAAGATTTCGCAGAAGAGGCAACGCAGCGCCGAGGCCCGCGAAAACACCGAGGTACTTAGTGGAAAAGGCTAGGCCAACGGCCGCCCCAGCGATGACTGCGTCCCTTGTGCGGCCTTTGACGGACGCATGCCAGGAGAACTCCATCGCCATTAAAGTGAAGAGCCAAAAGAAGACATCCTCTTTTCCGAGAGATGACATCGCGATGAACGTGAGGTTTCCCGCGGTGAAAAGCGCTGAAAGGGCGGCTGCGGAGCGGCCGGAGAAAAGCCGGGCGACTCGGTATACCTGGACGACCAAACCCAGGCCGCCAATCGCGGTGACTGCGCGAACCAGGCGTAAATGCGTGGCTTGATCCGATATGATGCTGATCAGGAAATCATGCGATGAGTGCGCGGACCCGGTCGCGCGTAGGAGGAGATACCACACGCTCTCTATAAGTGCGATCAGTTCGTATAAGACCGGGCCATGGCCATAACTGGTCAGCCTTCCCTGTGCGGGAAGTCTCAGTGCCTCGAACAGGAAGTTCAACTCATCGTGTGAAAGCGGCAGAGCCGGACCCCAGTAAAGAAAACACAAGTACCACGCAGTAAGAACCCCCAGAACACCGCCCAGGATCAGTTGCGGCGCGCCAGCGGAATTAGTGGTCAAAAGGAGGGTGTCCTAAGAGTGTCTAAATTTCTCGAATTCCGCATGAATTCTACCGAATAGCTTGCTTGTATTGTAGAGAATCGTGGTCAGGCCGTAGGCGCCTGTCGCCTGGCCCAGTCCGCCGTGCGACGGAGGGACTCAGCTAGATCGATGGTCTCACTGAGGCCGAGTTCCTCTCGGGCCAGGTGTGTCGATGGTGCATATTGTGAGATGGAATCCTCAGGCGGCGGGACCTCGCGAAATTTGACCGGGGCTGCGGGCGCGACGACGCGGCGCACCAGGTCAGCGAGTTGTGCGATTGTGATGCGCCGCTCGGAGCCGACGTTATAGGCGCGTGCGGTCGTTCCCTTGAGCAGAATCGTCCAAAGCCATTCCGCCATATCAGCGGCATACAGATAAGAACGAGATGATTCGCCGATGCTATCCAAAATGATCGGTCCGCCGGCCAGGGCATCGCGAATGAAGTTGCCAATTGCATATCGAGAATCGAGTGGAAGACCTGGGCCGACGAAGGCGAAACCGCGGGCGATCGTCGCGTCGACTCCGCGGGCTACGGCTTCGACGCAGAGGCGCTCGGCCTCGCGTTTCCCAGATGCGTAGGCGGAGGGGGAGGTAAGAGGGGTTTTGAGGCCGGGGTCATTTTCGGCGATATGTGCGGTATGGGGCGGCTGTTGCCCGTATACGGCGCCGGAGCTGACGAATAAGAACTTCGTCGCGCCGCATTGCGCGGCGAACTCGAGCGTTCGTCTTGTTCCGGATACGATCACATCGCGCATTAGCGCCGGCTGTTCGCGGTTGAGAACCGAGCTTGTCTCCGTTGCCGCGTGAACGACGTGTGTAAACTCGCCGGAAGGGAACGCAAAGGTCCTTGTATCGCCGGAATGGAGGGTAAGCCGCGGATCGGCGGCTAGGCGAGGGGAACGCGCGTGAAATGCGCCCTCGTCACGGGTGAGGACGTGTATTTTCGCGCCTAGATTTAGTTCGCGGTCGGCGTGAAGAAGGCTTTCGAGCAGCCAGGTGCCGATGAAGCCCGTCCCGCCAGTCATGAAAATGCGGGCGCCGCGCAGGTTATCCCATAAGCGCGGCGTGCGCGCGAGAAGTTCGTCGAGATCGGACGGCGGGGGCCATTGAGCGGCGCTCATTATCGTGGTCGGCAACGGCGGTGCGTTAAAAATTGATCCGTTCTTTCTCAATGACGAGGGGGCGTTTAAGGACCTGTGTGTGGATCGCGCCGATGTACTCGCCCAGAATGCCGATGAAGAAGAGCTGGATTGATGCGAACAGGGAAAGGCCGATCAGTGTTGGCGCCGTGCCGAGTAGAAATTTATCCCAGAAAACGAGCTTGGCGATCAAATACGCGCAGCCGATCGTGAAGCTGATTGCCGACATCGCGAAGCCCAGCATCGTCGCCAGTCGTAGGGGGACTTTGGAGTGATTGGTGATTCCGAGCATCGCCATGTCATAGAGAGTGTAAAAATTGTTTTTCGTGATGCCGCGGTGGCGACGAGCCTGAGAATAAATAATGTGAGCCTGCTCGAATCCGATGTCGCAGATCAGGCCGCGGAAGTATGGGTAAGGATCGTCGATCGTGCGCAGGACATCCAGAACTGCGCGGTCGTACAGTCCGAAGCCGGTATTATTTTTTGCGAGTTCTATTTCGGAGAGGTGTCCAATCAGGTTGTAGTATGCCTTTCTGATAAAGAACATGACGGGCGACTCCTCGCTCGTCGTCTTGATTCCGAGGACAATCTTGTACCCTTCTTCCCATTTCCGCACGAACTCCGGGATCAGGTTCGGGGGATCCTGAAGGTCGCTGGCCATGAGGATGGCCACGGCCCCCTTGGCTTGGAGCAGAGCGTGGTGTGGGGAGCGGATGTGCCCGAAATTGCGCGCATTTACTATGGCCTTCACGTGGCTGTCCTCGCGAGCCAATTCGCGCAGGATGTCGACCGTTCGGTCCTTTGAAGCGTTGTCTATGAAAATGTGCTCGTAGTCGTAGCCGGGGAGGAGCGTGAATGCTTCTCGTATTCCGGCGTGGAGCGCGCGAACGTTGTCTGCTTCGTTGAAGCACGGCGTCACTACGCTGATCAGTTTCATTGAAGGTATGGGGTTTGGATGAGAGTTGAGATGCGCGCGAGCAACTGCGAGTCATCGAGCTTGTGCTCGGACAGAGCGTGCTGATAGGAGCCGCAGCGCTCGGAAAATCGGTCCTCCAGCGCCACGCTCCGAATGAGGGGGATTCGCGATGGTGCCGACTCTTCCGCCGTTCGCTCCAAGACTGCCGACGCGAGGCCTCCGTGCCGGCTGTGCTCCTCGACTACGATCGCCCTTCGAAATGGCGACAGGGTCTGCAGAATGTCAGCGTCAAGCGGCTTGATTTTCGGCACGGACAGGCAAGCGATACCGAGGGCTTTGGCTATCGACACGCAGGGCGCCAGCATGGAGCCGGCTGCAACGAGGCAATTTTCCGAACGCTCGGAGCGGATGACAAAATGGGGGCGCGTCGATCGAAGTCTGTCATTATTTACAACCGGCCGATCGCTCTTGCCGATGCGGATGTAGCTTGGCAGGGAGGATGTGGTCGCTTCCAGATAACAGGCGCGCAGCTCCTCGGCGTCGCAAGGGGAGAAAATCTGAAGATGGGGGAGGGGGCGCAGGCAGGCCAGATCCTCGGCGCATTGGTGCGACGCGCCGAGGGTCGAATAGACGAGCCCTGCGCCGTCGCCTAGAAATACAACGGGAAGGCGAGAGAGGCAGACATCGATCTTGATCTGCTCTAGGACGCGCATCGGCACGAATGCCGCAAGTCCGTACACAAGAGGCCTGAATCCCACGCGGGCCAACCCGGCGGCCAAGCCGACCATCCCCTGCTCAGCCACGCCCACATTGACGAATTGATCGGGTGTTCGCCGCCGGATGGCGTCGAACAGGGCATATCCATGGTCGCCGGAAAGCACGATCGAATCCGAGCTGGCTTCGGCCGAGGCGGCGATCAGCTCAGAGAGGAGTTCTCTCATTAATCGGCCAACTCCTTCATGGCGCGGTTCATGGTTTCCTCAGAAATTCTGGTGTAGTGCCACATGTTGTCCCCTTCCATGAAAGACACGCCTTTGCCCTTGATGGTCCGAGCAATCAAGACTTGAGGCTTCCCCGTCTCTCGCTGGAGCTCAAGGATCGATTTCTCCAGAGCTTCGACGTCATGCCCATCACATTCCGCTGCGTTGAAGCCGAAAGCCGCGAATTTATCGCTCATGGGCTCCATGTTCAATATTGATTCCGTCTTGCCCATGGCTTGGAAGCCGTTGGCGTCAACAATGATGGTCAGGTTGTCCAGATGAGTATGCCCAGCGAACGCTATCGCCTCCCACATCGAGCCTTCGTTGAGTTCTCCGTCGCCGATGACGCAGTATACGCGCTGCGGCTTCTTTTTTCGCTTCAAACCGAATGCCATGCCGGTGGCGATGGGTAACCCATGCCCTAGTGAGCCGGCGGTGACCTCAAGGCCGGGGATGTCGGCTTCCGCCAGGCCCCGCAATAGAGAGCCGTCGGAAAAATATCGGTCGAGATGTTTCTGTTCAAGTAATCCAAGTTCACGAAAGCATGCGTAGGCCGCCATCACCCCGTGTCCCTTCGACAATACCATGAGGTCACGTTCCGGGTCCTTGGGATCGGAGGCGTTCAGGCGCACGAATTTCGAATACAAAACCGAGAGAATCTCAATTAATGAAAACGCGCAGGGGACATGGACGGATTGACCTTGGTGCGCCATTTGAAGCACGCTCCGTCTGAGTGTCTTTGGATCGAGCGACGCTCCGGTGATTAGGCGCGCGGGCATGATCGATTGAAGAATGCGTGAAACTGTTCGAGTACGTATGCGCTCATCTCCGGGCTGATGCCCGGGTAGACTCCGATCCAGAATGCGTCACGCATTACGCGGTCGGAGCCGGAGAGGTCGCCTACGATGCGGTGCGGCAGGTCTTTGAAGTAGGGTTGGCGCGTGATGTTGCCCGCGAAAAGTAGGCGCGTGCCAATCTTTCGGCTTTCAAGATATGCGGTCAGCTTTTCGCGGGTAAAAGGCGCGCCGGGACGCACGCTGATCGGAAATCCAAACCATGACGGCTCGGAGTTCGGCGTAGGCTCGGGAAGAATAAGATGCTCCTCGAAAGGCTTAAGGCCCGCCTTGAGGGCGTCGAAATTGCGGCGGCGAGCGGCAATGAACCCGTCGAGTTTCTCAAGCTGGGCGACGCCCACAGCAGCCTGCATGTCGGTGGCCTTGAGGTTGTAGCCTAGGTGCGAGTAGATGTACTTATGGTCGTAGCCAGCGGGCAGGCCGCCCATTTGCCATCCGAAGCGCTTTCCGCAGGTGTCGTCCATGCCGGGGGCGCACCAGCAGTCGCGGCCCCAGTCGCGAAAAGATTCGAGCAGTTTCTTAAGCCGGCCGCTGCGGGTAACGACCGCGCCGCCCTCGCCCATGGTGATATGGTGTGCGGGGTAGAAGCTGAAGGTCGCCAGGTCGCCGACAGAGGAAACAAGCTGGCCATCGTGGCGCGACCCGAGCGCGTCACAGCAATCCTCCACTAGCCAGAGGTCGTGTTTGTCGGCTATGGCGCGAACGGCCTTCAAATCGAACGGGTTGCCGAGCGTGTGAGCAAGCATGATCGCCCGAGTCTTGGGCGTTACCGCCTCGGCTATGTTCTCCGCAAGCGCGTCGTAGGTCGGGGCGGCCGCATCGACGAGTACGGGAATCGCCCCGCATTGGAGAATCGGGTTGATCGTGGTCGGGAAGGAAACAGCCGTCGATATTACCTCGTCGCCCGGTTTGAGCCTCCGCTCGCCGAGTTCCGGCGCGGTCAGCGTCGAGATCGCTAAGAGGTTTGCGGACGAGCCGGAGTTGACGAGAAGAGCGTGGGGTAGGTCTAGGCGTCGGGCGAATGATCTCTCGAATGTCTCTGCGAATCGTCCGGTGGTGAGCCAGAAATCGAGGCCCGAGTCAATTAGGCTGACTATTTCCGCGGCGTCGAAGACCTTGCCGGATGTTGGAATCGGGGTCTGGCCGGGAACGAAAGGGCGCGGGGCGAATCTTGCCTTGTGAAACTCGCTCGCCGCCGCGAGGACGGCTTCGCGCAAGGCCGCTTCGTGTGCGGAATGTTCGGCGTAGGCGTGTTTTGGCTTCACGCGGGCTCTGAGGCCCATGTGAGGCCGTTCTTGCGTGCGGCAGCCGTGTATTCCGTAATTTGGGCTTGCGTAAACGAACGGGCATCGAAGCCTGGTTCGGTGGCCTTGCGGTACCAGGCCACGGTTCGTGCTACGGCCTCATCGGCGCTGTAAACCGGTCGCCATGCGAGGCGCGTGTGCGCTTTGGAGCTGTCGAGCTTGAGGAGCCCTGCTTCGTGCGGGGCGGCGGGATCGTCGCTAGCGGCGGTCCAGCATCCGGCCCCCCAGCCCCGTACGATCAATTCGGCGGTCTGCGCCGTAGTGCGCGCGTCCTCGGGCGAAGGCCCGAAGTTCCAAGCCTCAGCGCCATTTTCAGGTGATGCGAGCTGGTGTGCGGCGAGGCTTAGGTAGCCCGACAGCGGATCGAGAATGAACTGCCACGGTCGTACCGAGCGCGGATTTCGTACGGAAATCTCGCGTCCAGCCGTGAGTGCGCGTATGCAGTCCGGGACAAGGCGGTCTCTCGCCCAATCTCCTCCGCCGATCACGTTGCCGGCGCGGGCCGAACTCACGGAGACGGTCGGTGGCTTCCTTGAGGCGGTGGGGAAAAATGAATCGCGGTAGGAAGAAACAACCAGCTCCGCGCACGCCTTGCTCGCGCTGTACGGATCTCGTCCGCCGAGGCGGTCATTCTCGCGGTAGGCGTAGTCCGCTTCGCGGTTCTCGTAACATTTGTCCGTGGTTACGACCGCGCAGACGCGCACTGAGTCGGTCCGCCGCACCGCCTCGAGGAGGTTCGTCGTGCCCAGGACGTTCGTGGCGAAGGTCTCGGCGGGCTGTTCGTAGGAGAGGCGTACTAGCGGCTGGGCGGCGAGGTGAAAGACGATTTCGGGACGAGTGCCTCCGAGAGTCTTCGTGAGCAGGGAGGCGTCGCGTACGTCTCCCAGGCGGGAATCGATGACGCGTTCTAGCCCCGACTGCTCGAAGAGGCTTTTCGCGCCATCAGGGGGAAGGGCGTAGCCGATCACCTTCGCACCCAGTGCATGCAGCCAGAGAGAGAGCCACGCCCCCTTGAAGCCGGTGTGGCCCGTGACGAGAACGGTTCGTCCTGCGAACGCGCCTCCAAACGAGGCGGTCATTTCCAGGACTTCCAGGGGGCCCGGCCAGAGGCCCAGAGCTCCTCGAGATGAGCCTTGTCGCGCAGAGTGTCCATCGGCTGCCAAAAGCCTTTGTGCTTGAAGGCGGCGAGTTGCCCTCTCCGCGCAAGAGTTTCCAACGGCTCCGCTTCCCAGCGCGTCGTGTCATCCTTAATTAACTCGAGAGCCTTATGTTCGACGACGAAGAATCCCCCGTTGATCCAACCGGCGTCGCCCGGGACCTTTTCACGAAAACTGGTCACGCGTTCGCGATTTATGTCGAGTATCCCGAAGCGGGTAGGGGCTTGGACCGCGGTTAGCGTAACGAGGGCCTTGCTCTTGCGATGGAAAGCGAGCGACGCGCTGACGTCGACATCCGAAACGCCGTCTCCGTAGGTCAGGCAGAAGGCGGAGCCGTTCAGATAGTCCCTGACTCGTTTGATGCGGCCGCCGGTCATCGATTCGTCGCCGGTTTCGACCAAGGTCACGCGCCAGGACTCGGAGGAATTGTTATGCACGGTCATTCGATTCTTGCGCATGTCGAAGGTGACGTTGGAGGTATGCAGGAAATAGTTGGCGAAATAGTCCTTGATAACGTTGCCCCTATAGCCGAGGCAGACGATGAAGTCGTTGATGCCGTGGCGGGAGTAAATTTTCATTATGTGCCAGAGAATCGGCTTACCACCGATCTCGATCATCGGCTTGGGCCTCAGCGCGGTCTCCTCGCTGATCCGCGTGCCCAGACCTCCGGCGAGGATAACCGCATGCATTCCGGGCCTGATGGATTTCGTCATGGAATTGTCGAATTATATCAAATTAGCCCAGCGGCACCTTTTGCGCCAGGAAGGCCGTCCGGGTGGTGAAGTGCATGAAGAACGGATGCGTGGTCGTCGGTCGTCCGAGGATTCGTTCGACCAGCCGGTTGCCTATGGGGATGCCGCCGATTCCGACCAGCCGGCGCAGGGTGAAGCCTGCCGTGCGAAGCATCCCGTCCATCTCCGAGGTGGTGAAATCTCCATCGATGGGCTGGAGAAATCGTCGATAACGCCTCGAGGGGGGCATCAAGACGTTTTTTATGGTCATGAGGGTCTGCCACCATGAATTGTCGGTGGTCAGGTAGAGGGAGCCTCCCGGCTTGAGAATCCTGTAGAACTCGCGCAGCGCCTTGGGCGCGTCCATGACGTGCTCTATGACGGTAATGGAAAGCACGAGGTCAAAGCGGCCGTCCGCCTCCGCGACGTCCTCGCAGCTCGAACGGAATGCCTTGGCCGCGTAGGGGCGAGCCGCCTCAACGTTCTCGTCGGAGATGTCGAACGCCGTGACGTCGGTGAAGCCGCCGGCTTGAAGCTGGCGGCAGAGGGTGCCCGCGCCGCACCCGGCATCGACGATCCTGCAATCCGAGGCGAACCCGAGCTCTTTTAATTCCTTGGTGATCTCGGCGCAGTCAGCCGAGTTGTCATCGGTGTGCTGAAGCTTGAGTTTGTTGTAGCCGCGCCGCACGTAGTCGTAGTCCCGCCGCTCCTTGATTTCGCGCCATTTTTTCTTGCTGGGGCGAATAAGCTCATGGATATTCATGCGAATTCCGAGGAAGGGCTAGCGAGGCCGTGCACCTGTGCGATTGTACTAAATACATTAGCGGCGTAGAATTGCTAACATTGAAAAAGTCCCATGAATCGCTGGATAAAATTTAAAACCATCCTCAGGATCTTCCTCGATATTTGCCGGGGCAGGCAGACCCTTTCGTTTCTTCGGTACACCTTGGCGGAGTACGTTTCCGCCGAAATTTTCCCGGAATTGCGATTCAGCGAGTACGGCAGCATTTTCCTCGAAGACCGGGAATTCATCCGCCTTTATGAATCCCTCGTAGCGCCCGGGAACAACCACTCCTTCGACAGGAAGTACGTGCTCGACCAGCTGTGCAAGCTCGCATTGACCGTTCCCGGCGACACGGCGGAGTGCGGCTCGTTCCGAGGGGCCACCTCGCACATCATCTGCCGAAAATTCTCCGGAGCCGGCAAGAAGCATCACGTTTTCGATTCCTTCGAGGGAATTTCCGCACCCGGCAAGGATGACGGGAGCTGGTGGGAGGCGGGCAGCCTGGCCGCCTCCGAGAATGCCGTCCGGCTGTCCCTTCGGGCGTTCGACTTCGTGGAATACTACAAAGGCTGGATCCCAGCTCGGTTTTCCGAAGTTAAGGACCGATCCTTCTGCTTGATCCACGTCGACGTCGACCTCTATCAGCCCACCTTGGATTCGATCGCGTTTTTCTACGAGCGCATGAGCCCCGGCGGGCTCATGATCTTCGATGACTACGGCTTCAATACGTGCCCGGGGGCCAAAAAGGCGGTCGACGAGTTCTTTTCTCGAAAGAACGAGCCCGTCATCCTTCTGCCGACCGGGCAGGCGTTCGCCGTAAAAAAATAGGCCCCATGTTCAAGGTTCTCTACCTCATTGATTCCATGGGGGTCGGCGGCGCGGAAAGGCACCTCACGCTGATAGCGAGCTACTTGGCCGGCCGCGGGGTCGAACAAAAAATAGCTCAGATATACGATGAGGAAAGTATTTACCTCCCGGAGCTCAAGGCCAGCGGCATCGAGCTCCTGACTTTGGGCCGCCGAATGGGGCTGAGCGCTCTCGCGCCGAGCATTCTGCCGTTCATGAAGCTCTGCCGCGACTGGAAGCCTGATCTTATTTGCACCCAGCTCGTTATCCCGGACATCCTTGGCCGCTCGGTCGGCAAGCTCTTGGGAATTCCCGTCGTTTCCATCTGGCAAAACATGACCTATGACCGTATCAACTGGAAGGAGCGCCGCCGCCCTCACCCGAAGCTATGGGCGATGGGGCTACTCGACCGATTGACCGCGCGTTTCGGCTCCCGGTTCGTCGCGGTTTCGCGCGCCGTGGAGCGATCTCATCGCGAGTTCTTCGGTCTTTCCGGAGCCTTATGCATGGTCATCCCCAACACTGTCGATCTCAAACGCTTCCCCGATGTGGCTCCGCGAACTAAAAAAGCGGGCCGGCTTCGATTGATACACATCGGACGCCATGTCGCGCATAAAGGCATCGACACCTTGCTGCAGGCGCTGGCGCTCCTCCCGCCGGAGCTCGACGTTCAGGTCGACTCCTTCGGAGAGGGACCCCTGACGCGGGAATTGGAGGCGCAGGCGCGACGACTCAACGTGCACTCGCGATTTCAGTTTAGAGGGCTGAAGGCGGATCTTATTCCCGATATGCTGGAAGCGGACGCGGCGGTCCTGCCCACCTACCGAGAGGGGCTGCCCCTGGCGTACATCGAAGCCCTCGCGGCCGGCCTGCCGGTCATCACGACCGATATCGCGCCAAACCTGGAGATCGATCCCGAGGGCCAAGCCTCGCTATTTTTTAAGCCCGGCGACGCGAAGGCGCTGGCGGAGCGCATCTCGGCTTTGGCGGCCGAGCTGGATCGGCCTGAAGGCGGTGCGCGGAAACCTCGGGAAGTCGCGAGTCCTTTTCACTATGAGACGGTCGGGCCGCGGTTTTACGAGCTCTTCCAGTCCGTCGTCGACGAAAGCAGGTCTCCGCAATTATGACCGGCCAAATTCTCGTCGTCGATTACGGGATGGGGAACATCAACTCCGTCCGAAAGAAGCTGGCTCAGTCCAACTGCACCCCGCTCGTTTCTTCGGACCCCAAGGCCGTCGCGAGCGCCGATAAGCTGATCCTGCCCGGAGTCGGGCACTTTCAGCAGGCGATGGAAAATCTCGGGAAATTGAATTTGTTTGAGGCCTTGAACGAGGCGGTTCTTGCGAGGAAGAGGCCGATTCTGGGGATCTGCCTCGGCATGCAACTGATGGCGTCGCACAGTGAGGAGGGCGACGCCCGGGGTTTGGGGTGGGTGGAGGGGGATGTCGTCAAAATCAGGGCGAAGGACCCCCTGAAATTCAAAGTTCCCCATGTCGGATGGAATCAGATCGCCATTTCGAAGGAAAGCGCTCTCATGAAGGGCATCCCAGAGTTGTCGGAATTCTATTTCGTCCATGGCTATTATCTGAAGCACGCCGCTGCGGACGAGATTCTCAATGAAACGGAATACGAGGAGAAATTTACATCCGCGATCGAGAAAGACAACATATTCGGCGTGCAGTACCATCCCGAGAAAAGTCATGATGTCGGGGAGACGCTGCTGAAGAACTTCGTGACAATTTAGAATGTTCAAACCTCGAATCATCCCCGTCCTGCTCCTAGACGGGCGCACGTTGGTCAAGTCCCGGCAATTCAAGGACCCCCGCTACATCGGCGACCCCATCAACGCGGTCCGGCTGTTCAACGACCTGAAAGCGGATGAGCTCGCGTTCTTCGATATTCAGGCGACCAAAGAGCGGCGGTGTCCCTCGTTGGAGCTCGTGAAAAGAATCGGCGAGCAGGCGAATATGCCGTTCGCCGTCGGCGGGGGAATCCGCTCGCTCGAGGACATCCGCGCCGTCATCGGGGCCGGGGCGGAGAAGGTCGTCATAAACACCGCCGCGTCCGAGAATCCCGCCTTTGTCCGTCAGGCCTCCGGCGCTTTCGGCGCGACGACGATCGTCGTGTGCATAGACGTCAAGAACGATCCGTCGGGCGAGGAGCGCGTTTGGACGAGGAACGGCGTCCAGTCCATCCCCTATCGCCCCGAAGATTACGCCAAGCACATGGAGGAGCAGGGCGCCGGGGAACTCGTGATCCAGTCCATCGAGCGCGACGGGATGATGAGCGGCTACGACGTCGATTTGATCCGCAGGATATCCAAGGCCGTGTCCATTCCCGTCATCGCCCTGGGCGGAGCCGGCTCCCTCGACCATATGAAGGAGGCCTTCGTCGACGGACACGCCAGCGCGTTGGCCGCCGGCAGCATGTTCGTCTTCCAGGGGTCGAAGCGCGGTGTGCTCATCAATTACCCGGAAAAAACGGACATTCAATTTTAGGAACGATGATGAGCGATCCCCGGTATCAGCGCTGTGAGCGGTGCGTCATGGACACGGTCTCCGACCCGGAGATCGCGTTCGACAAGGACGGTCGCTGCCATTACTGCGCCAACTACTTCGACCGCTTGGCCAGGCTCACCTACCAGGGGGAATCCAGCGACGCCGAACTCGCGCGGATCGTCGACGCGATCAAGAAGGCCGGAAAGAACCGCGAATACGACTGCGTGGTGGGCGTGAGCGGGGGCGTCGACAGCAGCTACGCTGCTTTGATGGTCAAGAATCTCGGGCTGCGCGCGCTGTGCGTTCACCTCGATAACGGCTGGGACTCGGACATTTCCGTAAGAAACATTAAGCGCATCGTGGACAATCTGGGCTTCGACTATCAAAGCTACGTCCTGGATTGGGAGGAGTTCAAGGACCTGCAGCTCTCATTCCTTCGGGCTTCCGTTCCCGAGGCGGAAACCCCGACTGACATCGCGATCGCGGCGATCGCGTACGACGCCGCGGAGAAGCACGGGATCAAGTACATCATTGGAGGCGGGAATTACGCCACGGAGGGGATTCGTCCGGAATGGTGGCATTACGACAAGAAGGACGTTAAGTACCTGACCTCGATCCACCGGCGATTCGGCGCCAAAAAGCTGGCGACCTTCCCCACCTTCGGCTTTCAGAAGGAAATCTATTACAAGATGAAGGGGATAAAGACGATCTATCTGCTCAACTACGTCCCCTACAGCAAGACCGACGCGATGCAGGTCCTCGAGAAGACATTCCAGTGGAAATATTACGGCGGAAAACATTATGAATCCAAATACACCGGATTCATCCAATCCTACTACCTGTTCGAAAAATTCAAGATCGACTATCGCGTCGCGACGTTTTCGTCCCAGATCTGCGCGGGCGAGATCACACGGGAGCAGGCTCTGGAAGAGTTGACCAGGAAGCCTTATGACGACGTCAAGATTGAGCAGGAAAAGGAATATCTCTGCAAGAAGCTCGACATTCCCCGCGCTGAGTTCGACGCGATTATGGCCGCGCCGCCGAAATCATATCGGGATTATCCCAACGGTAAGAAATTTCTCGAGACGCTGTACGACGCTTACCGCAAGCTCAACTTCAGGAAATACTGAAAAGCAGCATGGCACGGGTTCTGTACGTCTCGTATGACGGGCTGATGGAGCCGCTGGGTCGGTCTCAGGTTCTGCAGTACGTCCGCGGATTATCCGCCGCTCACGCCGTCTTCCTCGTCACGTACGAGAAGCCCCAGGATCTTCGGGACCACGAGGGCCTTGGCGCTCTTCAGGACGGCCTGCGGAGCCTGGGAATAGCCTGGACGCCGCTGCCGTATCATAAGTGGCCCACCCTTCTCGCCACGGCGTTCGACGTCGCCGCTGGGATGCTCGTCTGCGCTTCGATCTGCGTGCGGGAAAGCGTCGAGATCGTTCATGCGCGCAGCTACGTTCCGGGGTTGATCGGGCTAGCCCTCAAGCGGTCGCTCGGCCTTCGGTTCGTCTTCGACATGCGCGGGTTCTGGCCGGATCAGCGCGTGGACGACGGCTTCTGGAGTAGAGATGACGTCGCCTATCGGATGGCGAAATGGTTTGAGCGCCGCCTGCTCATCGGCGCTGACGTCGTGGTGACGCTTACGCACTCCGCAGTCCGCGTCATCCGGGATTATCCATACTTGAAAGGCCGCGAGAAAAGATTCGAGGTCGTTCCGACCTGCACCAATCTCGAGCTTTTCAAGCCTCTGAAAAAAAAGGCAAACGGCCGGCCGTTTAACCTCGGCTTCGTTGGAGGCATTCGGCTGTATCTCTTCGACGAGGTGCTGGCCGGCTTCCTCGCGCTGCGTGCGGTTCGGCCGGACGCGACGCTCACTCTCGTCAGCCGGGACGACGCCGCGGAGCTGCGGCGTCGCGCCGAAGCGGCGGGCGTTCCGCTCGACGCCGTCACGATCCGGTCGGTGCCGTTCGAGGACGTCCCCGGAGAAATGAACAAGCTCGACGCGGGCATATTCTTTCTCGCGCCCACGCTCGCTCGGCAGGGGATATCGCCGACGAAGCTCGGCGAGTTCCTCGCTTGCGGCGTGCCGTGCCTGACGAACGCCGGCGTCGGCGATTTTGACGGCATGATCACCCAATCGGGCGCGGGCGTGATCCTTCGCGAGTTCACTGCGGCGGCCCGGCAGCATGCGGTCGCCGAGCTCCTCGAAGTGGCGGGCCGCGGCGATATCCGTGAACGCTGCGTGTCGGCGGCCCGCGAATATTTCAACCTGGAGTCCGGCATCGAGACTTATTCCCGGATATACGGCTCGTTGCAGTCTTCGTGAATTTGTAGAATCGCTTATAAGCCATGAGCTTAAAGATGCCGTCTAACGACGCGTGCCGCACCATCACGGCCTGCCGGGTCTGCGGCGGCAAGGACCTGGTCCAGTTTTTGAATCTGGGCGACATGCCGTTGGCGAACAGGCATCTCGGCAGCGCTGAAGAGGACGGCGAGCCCCGATTTCCTCTTGAAATTAACTTTTGCCGATCGTGCTACCAATCCCAGCTGAGCGTCGTGGTGAATCCCGAGGTTCTTTACAGCGACTATAACTATCATTCCTCGGTGTCGATGATCTTCCAGCAGCACTGCGAAGCAATGGCCAAGGATCTCGACCGGATCCTTGGGCTCGGCAAAGACGATCTGGTTCTTGAGATCGCAAGCAGCGACGGGTGCATGCTCGCAAAGTTTAAGAAGCTGGGCTGCAGAATTCTGGGCGTCGAGCCCGCCGCGAATCTCGCGCGGATCGCCGAGAACATGGGCCTCCCGACTTTGAATCGGTTTTGGGACGATGAGGCCGCGGAACAGGTGAAGCAAATGCATGTCGGAGCGAAGCTGGTCGTCGCGACGAACGTCCTGGCGCACGTCGACGATCTGCATGGGTTCCTGCGAGCGGTCAAGAAGGCGCTCGTGCCTTCAGGCGTGTTCGTGTTTGAGGTGCCCTACATGGTGCACTTCATCAATCGCGCGGAGTTCGACACGACCTACCACGAGCATCTCTCGTACTTCCTGCTGCACCCGCTCAAGGTCGCGCTTGAAAAGAACGGCTTCGCGATCCAGGACGCGAAGGAGCACGATATTCACGGGGGCTCCATCCGAGTCATCGCCAGGCTCTCGGCTTCGGGCGCCGTCGCGCCGAGCGAGGACGCCAAGCGCCTGCTCATTTCGGAAGAGGAGCTCGGGCTTTACGACGAAACGACTTATCATCGCTTCGCATCCCAGGTCGCGTTGGTCAAGGAGGAGCTGACGGTATTCCTCACCGCGCTCAAGGCCCGGGGGAAGACCTTGGCGGCTTATGGTGCCTCGGTGAAGGGGAACGTCCTGCTCAATTATTCCGGTGTCGGCCGCGAGCTGCTGGAGTACGTCGTGGACGATACGTCGGCGAAACAGGGGAAATATTGCGCCGGGAACCTTCTGCCCATCGTGAGCCGCGCCCAGCTGCGCACAACGCCTCCGGACTGCCTCCCGCTCCTGGCCTGGAATTTCGTTGATGAGATGGTCGGCAACACCATCGAATTCCGGCAGCGCGGCGGGCGCTACGTGGCTCCCATCCCATCTCTGCGAGTCATGTGACGATGAACTGGGCAGGCTTGAGGGTCGCCTATGTTCCGCTCAGCCCCGACTTCAAGCACCCCGGCGACTGCAGAAGATTTTCCCGCTACGCGGCGGCCAGGGGCATTCGTGTCGAGATCGCTGATCCCGCCGAGGATTATGACCTGGTCGTGGTCTCTCAAGGCGCCGATCTCAGCGTCTGGGGCGATTACTCGAAGCCGAGGGCGAAGGTCGTCTACGATTTCATCGACTCGTATCTGGCCGTTTCCCGGCGAGATCCGCGAGGAATGCTTCGGGGCCTGGCCAAGTTCGTGACCCGTCAAAGCCGGTATCTTCGGCTCGACCACTGGAAGGCGATCGGGGATATGTGCCGGCGGTCGGACGCGGTTGTCTGCGCCACGGAGGAGCAGAAGAAGGACATTTCCACGCATTGCGGGAACGTCCATGTCGTGCTGGACATACATAACATGTACTTCGGCGGGAAGAAGGCCTACGATTCGGGAAAGGTGTTCAACCTCGTATGGGAAGGCTACCCCGAGAATTTCCTGGCCTTCTATCAGATCCGCGACGAGTTGCGGGAGATCGATTCCAGGCAGCCGCTAGCTCTGCATGTCGTCACCAACTTGGAATTCGGCCGGTACATGGGAAAGTATTTCAAACGGCGTACCGCCGACATAGCTCGGGACATCCTGCCCAGGTCCTATGTCTACGAGTGGAACGATCAGCTGTGCTCCCCTATCGTCGAAGCGTGCGACCTGGCGGTGATTCCAATCGATATGGACAACCCGTTGGCCAAAGGCAAGCCCGCGAACAAGCTGCTGATTTTCTGGCGCATGGGCATGCCGACGATCGTTTCCGCCTCGCCGGCGCTTGAGAGAACAATGCGGCATGCGGAGCTGCCGATGTCCTGTCGAAACGGGCAGGACTGGCGTGAGACGCTCGGCCGGTACGTCTTCGATGCGGCGGCGAGGGCCGATGCCGGCCGGCGCGGCAAGATTTTCGCGGAGGCGAACTTCAGCGAGGAGCGGTTGCTCGCCCAATGGGACGCCGTTTTCGAGTCGGTCCTCCCCCATGAATAAGAGCACAGCGTCGGCAGGCACGCTGGCGGCCCTCGCGTTGTGCATCTTTATGCTGGTCATCTTCGACATGATCGGTCCTCTGGGCTGGCAAATCCCTCAAACGGATTTGACTGGAGATTACCTCTTCGGCGTGCTGTGGTCCTTCCTCCTCGGCCTCAGCATCTTTGTTTGGCCGGTCGGTAGTTTCGATAGGAGAAACCTCATCGTCGCCTGGATCGCCAGGTGCATGGTAACCCTCGTCGTCATGCTGGCATACGAGAACTTCAATGGGATCGATTCCTTCTGGTACTTTGAGCAATCGACACGCTCCATTCCCGGCGACTGGTCCGCGTTCAAGCTGGGCGAAGGAACGACAAATGTCATGGTGCTCGCCCGTTATCATGCAAACTTCCTCCCGGATTCATTCCACATGATGAAGGTCAGCTTCTCCATGGTCGGCTTCATCGCGACCTACTTGCTGTATCGAGCGGCGGCTCTCTTTCTTAAGCGTGAAGACATACGAGTATTCTTCGTCTTAGCCCTTTTCCCGTCCATGATATTCTGGTCGTCCACGCTCGGAAAGGATCCGCTCACCCTATTGGGCATAGCGGTTTATGCTTATGGAGTCTCGGCATGGTATGCAACGAGTCAACCGCGGTTTCTAATCGTCATGCTCCTCGGCACTTGGCTGGCTATGTCGTTTCGCATATGGCTGGGGCCGATCTTGCTGGCTCCGCTGGCGGTCTTCGTTCTTTCTCGGATGCGCAGCCCTCTGTCCAAGCTTATCTTCACCGGCATAATTGCCGGCGCCTTCTTTTACGTGGGCGGGAAATTCCAGGAACAATTCAACATCGAATCGAGCCAGGATTTGGTCACCACGATCGAGGGAAGAACGCGTTCATCGAGCTGGACGGGAAATACATCGGTCGGCTCCGCTAGAAGTTTTACAAGTGTCGGTCAGCTGATAACCTTTTTGCCGCTGGGCGCTTTCACGGCCCTGTTTCGACCGCTGCCGGGGGAGATGTTCAGCGCGTTCGGAATTCTCGCCGGGCTGGAGAATTCCATTTTGCTTTTGCTTCTTTTCCAGGCCATTAGGAGGACACGGATGTCGGAGTTGAAGGACCCCCGGGTATTGTGGGCGCTTACGCTCATTCTGACCTGGTCTTCGATTTACGGCTTTATTTCGTACCGAAATCTTGGGGCGGCCGTGCGTTTCAGGCTCCAAATCCTGCCGGTGCTTCTCTGCACGCTTTTATATCTGAGGCGGGACCGGCGCCTGGAAGCGAGCCTTGTCCAAAAATAGCGACCCCGCGACGGTCGAAGGCTTTGGCGACGAATGGAGCCGCTTCGATCAGGTTTCGCTGAGCTCGTTGGAGTTGGACGACCGCTTTCACCGGTATTTCACTGTATTTCCCTGGGCTTCACTGCCGGAGAAGGCCGTCGGCTTCGATTTGGGCTGCGGCAGCGGCCGTTGGGCCAAGTGTGTCACGCCCCGCGTCGGACACCTGCACTGCGTGGACGCCAGCCCCGAGGCCCTCGCGGTTGCCCGGCGCAATCTTGCCGCGAGCCCCAACTGCGAGTTCCATCTAGCCTCCGTCGAGTCCATCCCGCTGGCCCCGGCGAGCATGGATTTCGGCTACTCCCTGGGCGTGCTGCATCATGTGCCGGACACCGCCGCCGGTCTGCGCTCATGCGTGGAGAAGCTTAAGCCCGGAGCGCCCTTCCTCGTCTATTTGTACTACGCGTTCGACAATCGCCCGGCCTGGTTTCGGCTCCTGTGGTCAGCCAGCGACATGGTGCGGCGGATCGTGTCATCGACGCCCGGACCGCTGCGTTATGTCTTGAGCCAACTTCTCGCGGTTTTCGTGTATTTGCCGCTCGCGCGCTTCGCCAGGCTGTGCGAGGTGTTGGGCCTCCCGGTCGATCTCCTGCCGCTGTCCTACTATCGCAGGAGCAGCTTCTACACCATGCGCACGGACTCGCTCGACCGGTTCGGCACGCGTCTCGAGCAGCGTTTTACGCGCCGGCAAATTCTGGAGATGATGGAGCAGGCCGGGCTAGAGCGCGTCGTCTTCAACGAGGCCATGCCCTACTGGACGGCGGTCGGCTTCCGGAAGGCCGCCTAGGATGTGCGGCATCGCCGGGTTCCTTTCGGGCTCGGTTTCTCCGCGCGAGACCGCCGAGGCGATGGCCCGCACGCTCAAGCATCGCGGCCCCGACGCGCTCGGCGTCTGGACGGATTCAGAGGCCGGCGTCGGATTCGGACATGCCCGCCTGTCCATTCTCGAGCTCTCCGAGCTCGGCGCGCAGCCGATGGTCTCCGCCTGCGGCCGCTATGTCCTGGCGTACAACGGGGAGCTGTACAACTTCCGGGCGCTGAGAGCCGAGTTGGAGAAGGGCGGCGTGGCTTTCCGCGGCGGCAGCGACACCGAGGTGCTGCTCTCGCTCGTCAGCCGCGACGGGGTCCGTGAGGCCGTCGGACGCATCAACGGCATGTTCGCCTTCGCGCTGTGGGATCGGCGCGAGCGCGTCCTGACCTTGGGGCGCGACCGGATGGGCGAGAAGCCGCTCTATTATGGTTGGAGTGGAAGATCCTTCCTGTTCGGCTCGGAGCTCAACGCGCTGCGGGCTTTCCCGGGATTCAAGGCGGAGATCGACCGCGACTCGGTCGCGCTTTACCTGAGGCATAATTGCGTGCCTTCACCGTATGCGATCTTCAAGGGCGTGAGAAAGCTCCCGCCCGGTTGTCTGCTCGAAGTGCGGCCCGGTGCGGCGGACGCGGCTCCCCAGGAGTACTGGTCCCTGAAGGAAGCCGCCGAGCGTGGGGTGGGCGCGCCTTTCGCCGGCTCGGTGGAGGAGGCTGGTGCGGTGCTGGAAAAGCTTCTACTCGAGTCGGTATCGATGCGCATGGAGTCCGATGTGCCGCTAGGCGCCTTCCTCTCGGGCGGCATCGATTCCGCGCTCGTCGTCGCGCTGATGCAGGCTCAATCGAAGCGGCCCGTGCGCACCTTTACCTTGGGCTCGACCATCCCTTCCTACGACGAATCGAAGGAGGCTCGGGCCGTCGCCGAGCACCTCGGAACCGACCACACCGAGCTGTGCGTCTCGGACAAGGCGACCCTCGAGGTCATCCCGCGCCTGGCGCGCATCTATGACGAGCCGTTCTCCGACTCCTCTCAGATTCCCGCGGTACTCGTGAGCGAGCTGGCGCGGCGCAACGTGACTGTCGCGCTGTCCGGCGACGGCGGCGACGAGCTGTTCGCGGGCTACAACCGCCACTTCTGGGGCCGCACGATTTGGAACCGCGTGGGCTGGCTGCCGCAGGGCGTCCGCGGCTTGGCGGGCGAGCTCCTCGGCTCCGTATCGGCGCCGACATGGGACCGAAGCTTCGCCGCGCTGGCCCCCGTCCTCCCGAAAGGCTTCCGGCATCGCGCTCCCGGCGAGAAGCTGCAGCTCCTGGGCGAGGTCCTGGCGTCTTCCTCCGCTGAGGAGTTCTACAGCGGCCTGGTCTCGCATTGGAAGAATCCGAGCGCGGTGGTCCTGGGCTCGAAGGAACCTCTGACGGCGCTGACCGATCCGAAGAGGAGAGCGGAGTTCACCGACATCGCCCAACGGATGCTGTACCTCGATTCGACGAGCTACCTTCCGGACGACATCCTGACGAAGCTCGACCGCGCCAGCATGTCCGTGAGCCTGGAGGCGCGCGTGCCGCTGCTCGACCATCGCCTCGTCGAGTTCGCCTGGACCCTGCCCCTGAGCATGAAGCTCTCCGGCAACAAGGGGAAGCTCCTGCTGCGCCAGGTGCTGGGCCGCTACGTGCCCCCGGCCCTGTTCGAGCGTCCTAAGAAGGGTTTCGGCGTGCCGATTGACGCCTGGCTGCGCGGGCCTCTGCGCGATTGGGCGGAGTCGCTGCTCGACGAGAAGCGGCTACGGGAAGGAGGGATCTTCGATCCGGCGCCGATCCGCGCCATGTGGAGCGAGCACCTGTCCGGACTGCGGAACCGTCACTACGTTTTGTGGGACATCCTCATGTTCGAGGCCTGGCGCGACGAGTGGTCCGGCCCTAGGGCCTAAATCCAGCCGCGATAGCGATAGTAGGCGAGCGCCGCCGCTTCCTTCAGGAGGCCGCGCAACTGAGCCCAAGTCGGTCCGCGGCGGGGCTTCACGCCCTCGGAGTAGCCGTAGTACTTGCTTGAACGTACGGGAGTCGGAATCACCTCTAGGCGCGCCTCATGCTTTCCCCAGACGAGGACGGCGCGCCTCATGTGATACGGGGAGCTGACGAGCAGGATCCGCTTCCAGGCGTTCTGCCGAACGAGGACGGCGGCATCCGAGATCATCCGCTGGGTTCCGCCCCCGCGGGAAACGACGAGGATGTCCGAATCCTTGACGCCCTTTGTCAGCGCGATGGCGCGCATGACTTCCCATTCGCTGAACGTCCGGATTTCACCCGAGCAAAGGACGATCTTCTTCGCGTGGCCCTGCCGGTAGAGTTCGATGGCGCGGCTCGCGCGCTCTTCGTAGCCGCTGCCGAGCGTGCCGGTCTCGCCGGCTCCGCCCCCGATGAGGACGACGGCGTCCGCGGCCATCGGGGGGCGAACGAGCAGCATCGGCTGGCTCAGCCGCCAGGCGAGCGGCGTCCAGCTCAGGACGGCCCAGAGCGCAGCGAAGGCGAAAGCCGCGCCGAGAGTCGCGGTTTGATAGCGCCTGACCAGGCGGCGAAGCAGCCCGGACATGATCTTCGGGGTCGAGCGCTTGCGCTCCAAAGCATCGCGCATGAGCGAGGACATCTCGTCCAGACGCCCGGACCAGCCGTTGCGCCGCGCCGCGTCGATCCGGGCGCCGCGGGCCGTTGCCGGCACGCGCTGCGACTCGTCCAGCTTTAAAACGAATTCCTCGGCGCTCTTCGCGACTCCGACGAGCCCGTCGTGGGATTCATTGTAAGCGAGGACCTCCGCCAGCGCGGTGGAGACCACGGGTATGCCCATGGCGAAGTACTCGTTGAGCTTCGCGGGGTACACGCTGGCGGTGTATTCCGCCAGGCGATACGGGATCAGCCCCGCGTCGAAGGCGCCGATGTAGGCGGGTAGTTCGCCGTGGGCGCGCTTTCCCAGAAGGTGCATATTGGGCAGGTCCCGCAGCGACGACAAGTCGGTCTGCTCCGGACCGATGAGCACGAAATGGTAATCGGGACGCTTCCTCGCGGCCTCGGCGAGAAGCTCCTGATCGACCCAGCGGTGCAGTCCTCCAACGTAGCCGAATCGGGGCCGCGGGACCGCGGCGATGTCCGCCGGCTCCGGCGCGTTCCCGGTCAGGCGGGACTCGAAGGCCTCGAAATCGACGGCGACCGGGAAGAGCTGGGCCTTTTCGCGGAACCGCTCGGCCCGGGTCTGGATCTCACGGGAGCTGGCGAACACCAGATCGGCGCCGCGAAACAACTCCTTCTCGCTGGCTTCGATCGACTTCGCCGAGGGGGACGACGCCGCGAAATTGTCGGCGCAGTAGTAAACGACGAGCGCGGGATCGAGTTCGTCGATGATGTCGTGAACGAGCGGCGTGGGCAGGCAGGTCCATAGGATGGGCGAGTTGTGCTTGCTCGCCGAGATCCAATTAGAGATGGCCCTGCTGAGAAGGCGGGTGTTGATCCAGCGGGCGAGACGCGAATAGGGAAAAGGCAGCAGCAGCGGTGAGAGCACGATGAGATTTGGCGCCTCCTCCCGAAAGCCTTGAACGCCTTTACCCCAGTTTCTGAGACGGGAGAACAATCTGGGGATGTCTCTCAATCCCGGAGTCCGCACGCCGGTGTTCTCGATGAACAGCACGGGATTGCCGGCCTTGGCGAGGCGCAGCATTATCTCCTGCCATTGCCAGATGAAATCCCAATCGATGGAGGAGAGGCAGACTATTGCCTCGCCGCGAATGGGAAGATCGTCCTGGGCCACGGTCTAATTGTACTAATTAGATAGAATCGCCCCATGAAGGTCCTGCGCATCATGGATCGCCTCAACACCGGCGGCCCCGCGATCCACGCGGTGCTTCTCGCCAAGCACATGAATCCCGGCGGCGCTGCGCCGGATTGGTCGACCGTGCTGGTCGCGGGTCAAGTCGGCGCGAATGAGGGGAGCATGGAGTGGCTCGCGGAGCGCGAGGGCGTCCGCGTCGTGTCCGTCCCTTCGCTCGGGCGTGAGCTTCATCCGTTCAAGGACCTCTCCACATTCTGGAGCCTGCTACGGATCATCCGCGCAGAGCGGCCGGATGTCGTGCACACGCACAAGTCGAAGGCCGGGACCTTGGGACGGCTCGCCGCGCGGCTGTGCGGCGTGCCGGTAATCGTTCATACCTTTCACGGCCATGTCCTTCACGGCTACTTCAGCGAGGCGAAGTCGAGGGCGTTCCGCCTAATCGAGCGCGCGATGGCGGCGATCTCGCATCGCGTGATCGCGGTGAGCCCGAAGGTGAAGGAGGACCTGATCCGCCACGGCGTCGCGGGCACGGAGAAGATCGGCGTGGTTTATTTGGGCCTCGATCTGAAAGGCCTTGAGCGTTCTCAGCGGAATGCCGGAGGCCTTCGGGCCGAGCTGAAACTGACGGCGGAGACGCCGCTGATCGGAATCGTCGCGCGCCTCGTGCCCATCAAGAACTTGCCGATGTTCATCGAGGCCGCCAAGCAGGTTCTTGCGGAGCGTCCCGACGCCCGTTTCATCGTCGCCGGCGACGGCGAGTTGAGGGACGAGCTCTCTGCTTTGGCGGGGCGCCTCGGGATCGCCGGCAAAGTGACCTTCCTGGGCTTCCGAAGCGACTTGGAGCGGATATATCCCGACCTCGATGTCCTGTGCTTGACCTCGGACAACGAGGGATCTCCGGTCAGCCTCATCGAGGGCCTCGCCTCGGGGTGCGCTGCGGTTTCGAGCGATGTGGGCGGCGTGACCGACGTGCTCGAGGACGGTAAATGCGGCGTCCTCGTGCCCGCGAATGATTCAGCGGCGCTGGCGCGCGAGGTCCTGGCGCTGATTCAGGACCCGGCGAGGCGCGCCGAGTTGGGACGGGCGGGCCGGGTCTCGGCCAAGCGCTTCGCGATCGAGCGGCTGGTCTCGGACCTTGATAATCTTTATAAGAGCCTGCTGTCCGTCAAAACCCGGGCATAAGTTAGTAAAATGCCCGCGATGCGTTACCTCATCACCGGCGGCGCCGGCTTCATCGGCTCCCACCTCAGCGACGCGCTCCTGGCGCAGGGCCATCAGGTCACGATCATCGACGACCTGTCCACGGGCTCGATCAACAACATCAAGCATCTGCAGGGCAAGAATGGCTACCGGTATGTGATCGACTCGATCATGAACAAGCCGCTGCTGTGCGAACTGGTCGACGGCTGCGACGTCGTCGTGCACCTGGCGGCGGCGGTGGGCGTCAAGCTCATCGTGGAGAGCCCGGTGCGGACGATGGAGCTCAACATCAAGGGCACCGAATACGTGCTCGAGTGCGCCAACAAGAAGCGCAGGAAGGTCCTGATCGCCTCCACCTCGGAGGTGTACGGCAAGAGCACCAAGGTCCCGTTCAATGAGGACGGCGACCTCGTGATCGGCCCGCCCCACAAGGGCCGCTGGTCGTACGCCTGCTCCAAGGCGATCGATGAATTTTTGGCCCTCGCGTACTGGAAGGAAAAGAAGCTGCCCGTCGTCGTCGTGCGCCTGTTCAATACCGTCGGACCGCGCCAGACGGGCCAATACGGCATGGTCGTGCCGAACTTCGTGCGCCAGGCGCTGTCGGGCCGGCCGATCACCGTGTTCGGCGACGGCAAGCAGCGGCGCTGCTTCACCCATGTCCTCGACGTGATCGGGGCGCTCGTCGCGCTGTCGCAGGAGCCGGCGGCGATTGGCCGGGTATTCAATATCGGCAGCGCGAACGAGATCTCGATCGAGAACCTGGCCAAGCTCGTCAAGAAGACCACCAAGTCCAAGTCGAAGATCACCTATTTATCCTACGACAAGGCGTACGAAGAAGGCTTCGAGGACATGCCCCGTCGGGTGCCCGACATCACGCGGGTCTCGAAGGCCGTGGGCTACAAGCCTAAGCGCGACATCGACGCGATCCTGGCCGACGTGATCGCGTACCACCGAAACAACAATGTCGTCTGAGTGGGTTCGGGCCGGCGGCTATGGATTTCTCGCCGGCTTGGCGCTGGTCCCGCTGACCCGGGCGCTCGCCCACAAGAAGGGCTGGGTGTCCGCGCCGAAGGCCGATCGCTGGAGCAAGCGGCCTGTGGCCTTGTTCGGCGGAGCGGCGATCTTCCTCTCGTTCCTGGTTCCCGTCCTGACCTTGATTCCTTGGGCGCCCGGCAATTACTGGTCCATCGTCGCCGGCGCCGGCGTGCTCTTCTTGCTCGGGCTGATCGACGACTTCATCACGATCAAGCCGGCGTCGAAGCTCATCGGCCAAATCATGGGCGCCTCGATCGCGGTGTACCTGGGGCACCGGCTCGTGATCCCGGGCTTCGAGCTCCTGAGCCTGCCGCTGACGATCTTCTGGATCGTGGCCATCACCAACGCCTACAACCTCATCGACAACATGGACGGGCTGGCCGCCGGGGTCGGCGTGATCTCGCTCGGGTTCATGCTGGCCGCGTTCGTCGCGCAGGGCAATATAATCATGGCCGTCTTGGCCGGGTCCTTGCTCGGAAGCCTGCTCGCGTTCCTGATCTTCAATTTTAACCCGGCCTCGATCTTCATGGGCGACGCGGGCAGCATGTTCATCGGCTTTACCCTGTCCATTCTGGCGCTGCACGGCGATTCGAAGAAGAGCGCTATGGCGTCGGTGGCCGTGCCCTGCCTGGCGTTGATGGTGCCTCTGCTCGATATCGCTTTGGTCTCCGCGACCCGGATCCTGACGGGCCGATCGGTGGCCCAGGGCGGACGGGATCACAGCTCCCACCGCCTGGTCTCGCTCGGGCTGTCGGAGCGAAACGCGGTGCTGGTGCTTTACGGGCTCGCCGCGTCGGCCGGCGGCGTCGCGTTGCTGGTCAACACCGCCGGCCGCCTGCCCGGCGCGCTGGCCATGGCCGTCATCGTCGTCGCCTTCGGCCTGTTCGGGGTGTACCTGTCGCAGATGACCTTCGAGACGCCCCAGGGCTACTTCGAGGCCAAGGACAAGTCCTGGCCCACCCAAATCCTCTTTCAGCTCACCTTCAAGCGCCGCATTTTGGAGGTCGTGCTCGACCTGACCCTGATGGTGTTCTGCTACGGCCTGGCATACGCTCTGCGGTTCGATTTTCAGATCCCGGAGCCTTTTAAATGGGCGATGATGAATTCCCTGCCGCTCGTCATCATCGCTACCTTCCCGTGCTTCTTCCTGGTCGGCGTCTACCGCGGCATTTGGAAGTTCACCGGGCCGCGTGAGATCGCGACCTTCCTCGCGGGGGCCGTCTCCGGCTCGGTGGCGGCCGTGTTCCTCGTCGTCGCCATCTACCGTTTCGAGGGATTCTCCCGGTCGGTCTTCCCGATCTACGCGGTCCTGCTGTTCGTGTCCGTGTCCATGACGCGGCTCTCGTTCCGCGCGCTGAGCAGCTTCCTCGTGTCGATTCGCCCCGAGGCGCCCAACGCCTTGCGCGTCGTGATCTACGGCGCGGGAGATTTCGGCGAGATGCTCGTCAGCGAGCTCAAGCGCCAGAACGGCTCGGCGCCGATGAAGCCGGTCGGCTTTTTGGACGACAACTCGCTTAAGTTGCGCCAGCGGATTCACGGCGTCCCCGTCCTGGGCGGGGCCGAGGACATCACGGCGGTGCACAAGGCGACCGGCTTCCAGCAGGTCGTCATTTCCACGACGAAGATCTCCGAGGAGAATCTGCGGTTAATTAAGGAATTTTGCGCAACGCGCGAAATTCCCGTCAAGCGCTACAGCTGGACCTGCCACGATGTGGCGTAGGGCGGCGCTGGCGAGCCTCTTGGCCGCGGGCGGGTGCGCCGGCGCACCGCGCGAGCGTTTCCCGATCGGGCTGTTCAACGTCAGCGATCCGGAGCACCTGGGGCGGATCGGCGAAGCCGGGTTCGATCACGTGTTTCCGACAGGGTCGACGGAGCAGGCGCACAAGGTGGCTATGGAGGCGGGACGGCGGGGCATGAAGGTGTTGGCCGCTCCGGCCGTCGATTCCAAGGACGTGAATCGCTGGCCGGCGGCGGCGTGGTATCTTCAAGACGAGCCCGACGTGAACAAGGTTTCGCCGGAGAAGCTGCGGGAGATCGCCGCCACCGTCCGTGAATGGGACTCGCGCCCCCAAACCTTCACGGTGGGCCAGGGCTCCGAGGCCGGACCGTACGGGGCGATCGGCGACATCTTCATGCTGGACTGGTATCCCGTCCCGCATCTCGCGCTCGACAGCGTCGCCGTCGAGATCGACAAGGCGACTCTTCTTCTGCCCAAGGGCAAGCCGCTGTGGTTCGTGGTCCAGGCCTTCGATTGGCGCGACGACAACCGGAAGATCGGCCGATTCCCGACCTATCAGGAAGTCCGCTTCATGAGCTGGCTGGCGATCCTGCACGGAGCGAAGGGGCTGTTTTTCTTCCGCTTTCCGAAGCCGGACGGAAGGACCTTGTTCGACGAGCCTGATCACTGGCGGGCCGTGGAGCTCGTCGCCCGGGAGCTTAAGTCCTTTCAGCCGGTTTTGGAGAGGGGAGCACCCGCGTCGCTGCCGTACGTGCCGTCCAATGAGCTCGAGGCGAAAAGCTGGCGGTTCGGCGGCAAGCAGTTCGTGCTCGTGATCAATCGCAGCCGAACCCGCTACTTCAAGCTGGCCGATGAGCTGCTCAAGCCGGAGTGGAGGCTGTTCGCGGAGCCGGGCGCGGACGTCAAGGACCGGCTGAAGGCCGCGGACGGCGCCTGGTATGTGAAGTCCTACCAGGTGTTCATCTTCGAAAGGCCCTCGTGAGAACGGTTCTGCTCGCCGCCGCGCTGCTCGGCGCTTGCGGCCCGGCGCCTCGCTCGTTCACCGTGGAGATCGTTGAGCCCGCCGCCCCGCCCGAGGCGACGGGGGTGGTGAAGCTCGGCGCGGGGGAGGATTTTCTGCGCTTCAAAAGCTACGACGGCGTGCTTCACGGCTCGGCCGGAATCCGGTACGTCAAGGACGCCGCGCTAAAGCCCGAGCGGCTGGCCGCGGCGGAGGATCTCGCGCGAGAGATGCGTCTCATGGCGCCGATTTTCGCGCGCGGGCGTTCGATTCCGCTGCCCTTCGAGCCGCCGACGGACGGTTGGAGCGCCCGGGCGTGGACCTGGCGCGGCCGGGATTACCTGGTTCTCGCCAACGCCACCCGTGATCGGCAATGGAAGATGCCCGCGGCGGTGTTGACGTTTTCATGGCGGCCGCTGTTCGAGCGGCGGCGGGATCCCCGCGAGTTGCTCAAGGAACACGGGGGTTCGTTTTACCTCCGGCCCTTTCAGGTGCTCGTGCTCGAAAGCCGGTTGCGACCCCGGCGCATGCTTGGGCTCTCAAGATGAAGGTTGTTTTTCTGGGGCTGTGCGCCCTTCCATGCCTCGCTCTCCCGGCAAGGGCCTATATGGATCCGGGCACCGGGAGTATTTATCTGCAGCTTCTTGTCGGTGGCGTCGCGGGGGTCGCCGTCGCCGTGAAAATGTTCTACAGGACGATCAAGTCGTACTTCAAGCGTTGAAAAAATTCGATCCCGCCTCATTCAAAGATCCCGCCGGCCGCGTTTTTTCTTCGCGAGGCAGGATATTCCGCGAACTGACGCCGTTGGGCGAAAAAAACTGGAAGGAATTTCGCGACTCCGGTCTGGCCGACGAACTCGTTCAGGAAGGTCTGTTGGTCAAGACTTGGGAATCGAGCGATCCGGCGCATCCGGCCGGCGTTCTGATCGAGCACGAACCGCTGCCGATCTCCTACGCCTATGAATGGCCTCCGTCCATGCTGCGGGACGCCGCGCTGCTGCACCTGCGGCTCATGGAGCGCCTGCTCCCGCGCGGGTTCATCCTCAAGGACGCTTCACCGTATAACGTGCTGTTCCAGGGAGTGCGGCCGCGGTTTATCGACGTGCTCTCCATCGAGCGCTGGGAGCCGGGGGACATTTGGGCGGGATACGGCTCGTTCTGCGACGCGATGCTTTATCCGCTCATGCTCCACGCTTACAAGGGAATCCCCTATCACGATTGGCTTCGGGGTTCGCTCAATGGAATCAGGCCGGAGAGCTTCGCCAAGCTGTTCGGCTGGCTTGACCTCCTCAAGCCTGGGGTTTTGGCACACGTCGACCTTCGCGCCCGGCTGCACGCCCGGTTTCAGAGACCGGGCGGAGCGCTCCGTTCGGACGTCAAAATGGCCGCGCTCCCGGCGTCGGCTATCTTGAGGAATGTCTCGGGGCTCAGAGCCGTCATCGAAGGGCTGCCCCGGCGAAAAGGGAAGCCGAGCGATTGGTGCTCATACCCGGCGAATAACTCGTACGACCCTGCGGCCAGGGAGATGAAGCGCGCGTTCGTTGATCGGTCGCTCGCGCAGCTGAAGCCGCGATTGCTGTGGGACATCGGCTGCAACACGGGCGAGATGCTGCGCGTCGCCGCCCGGCACTGCGAGCTGGTGATCGGCCTGGACAGCGATGCGGACGTCGTCGACGCGCTCGCTGAAGAGTGCCGCCGCGAAGGCGTAAACAATGTGCTGCCGCTGGTCCAGGATATTTGCAATCCGTCGCCGGGCATGGGATGGGCGTGCGCCGAGCGGAAATCTCTCTTCGACCGGGACAAGCCGGACGCCGTCATGGCGCTGGCGGTGGTCCATCATCTCGCGGTCAGAGGGGGCGTTCCGCTCGAGGAGCAGTTGGGGTTGTTCGCCGCGGCCGCCCCGCACGCGCTCATCGAATTCGTCGACCGCTCCGACCCGATGTTCGTTGAGCTGCGGGCGAACATGGACGCCGGCCAGGAAGCCTATGGCGCGGATGAATTCAAGCGCTGCGCCGACGCCTATTTCGTGACGCTGGACGCCTGCGCGGCCGGCAAGACGAGGGAAGTCCGCCTCCTGCGGGCAAAGGGCCGATGACCCGGACATCGAATGATTATTTTTGGGCGGGCTGGGGCCTGACGGCGTATTTTTTTCATCTCCCGCTGACCCGGATGATGGTCGTCGACACCCAGTATCTGTACCTGGGCGGTTGGGACTGGCGCGGCTGGTGGATATTCCTGCTGCTGACTTACGCGGTGATACCCGCCGTAGTGGGGTTGTCTTTGGCGGCGTTGAGCCGGAAGTCGACGCTCGGGGCCAAGGCGCTTCTGGTCGTCTGGGCGGCTCAACTCGCGTCGTCTCAGCTCGCCTACTTCGTGGTCGCGCGCCGCGTCGAGAATCCGCTGTGGATCGGCTTCGGGGAGGTCGCTGCTTTCACGCTCGGCGCCGCCGTCCTGTGGGCGGCGTTCACGCTCTTTCTCGAGGGGCTGAAGGTCTGCTCGCTAATCACGATCGGGTGCGCGCTGGCCTTCGCATACAGCGCCGCGCCCTCGCGCGCGAGGGGGATTCTGCCCCGCGCTCCGGCTCCGGCGGGCATGGCGACGGAGGGCCAGCCGCCCGTTTTCATCCTGACGTTCGAGAAGCTGGTCTCGAGCTACTTCACGGACGATCGGGGACGCATACTGGATCATTTCCCCAATATCAAGCGCCTGGCCTCGGAGTCGGACTATTATCCGAACGCTTACGCCAACTCGAACGGCACCGTGATGGCGCTGACCGCGCTTTACACCGGGCGCAATTTCACCGGCTATTGGGCTCTGGGGCCCCGCAACAGCGGGCGCCACCTGCGCGATATCGTCGGCGAGAACCGCAAGGTCTACATGCTGCTGGATCTGCTCAACTACTGCGCGCCCGGCCGCGATGTCTGCATCCGCAGCATCGGTAATTCCGCACTCACCAACCTCGACATCATCCAGGGCTGGTACAAGACCTACGCGAAGACGACCATACCCCGCACGGTCCATCGGCTCATGGTGCGCGAACACGTGGAGTTTAATCCCTGGACGGACATGTGGAACCGTGAAACCGCCGTCCCCGAGGGCCAATCCCCGCCGATCGTCGTAGGCAAGCGCCAATTCGAGCACCTTAAATCCATTTTGAAAGCGGAGGGGGCCAATCCGAACCTCTACATCATGCACAACTGGATATCGGACGGTTCCGCCCACGAACGCCTCGGCGCCTTCGATCATGAGCTCGGCCGCTTCGTCGCTTTTCTCAAAGAGACCGGCATCTACGATCGCGCGCTCATCGTTGTCCTGGCCGATACCGGCCACGAAAAGGGCTGGGGCGATTGGGGGAGGAGGTCGGAGTTCAAGGCTTCTCCCGATCTTCTGAAGATTCTCGCTCTCATCAAGCGTCCCGCCGGCGCCCCGGGACGGGTGATCCGCGCTCCCCTCCGGCAGATCGACATTCTACCCACCGTCCTCAGCCATCTCAAGATGGACGCCCGGGCCTATGGGATGGACGGAGTGCCCGTCACCGATCCCCGCGACAAATCCACGCTCTCGGACCGCCTGCTCCACATCTACTTGACGACCAAAGCGGGACCCTCGATATACACTTTGGAGCCGAAGTCAGGCATGCTCTTGCGTCAGAAGAGGGATCTTTGGGGCGTGCTGCTCCCCGACTAGCCGCGGTAGACGCCTTTGAAGGACTTCTCGGCTTCGCGGCGCAGGTCCTTCTTCTTCATGGAGTCGCGGCGGTCGGCGCCGGTCTTGCCTTTGGCGAGCCCTAGGGAGACCTTGGCCCAGCCGTTCTTGAAGTAGACCTCGAGGGGGATCAAGGTGAGGCCCTTGGTCGTCAGCTTGCCCAGGATCTTCTTGATCTCGGCGCTATGAAGGAGGAGCTTGCGGTTGCGGCGGGTGTCCAGGGGCTCCAGCAAGGTCGCGAAGACGTAGGGGGGGATGTAGAAGTTGTGAAGGAATAGTTCGCCGCGCTCATTCGGCCGGGCGTAGCAGCCGTCGAGGCTGGCGTTGCCGCCGCGCAGGGCCTTAACCTCGGGGCCGGCGAGCTGGAGGCCGGCCTCGATGACGTCGAGGATCTCGTAGAACTGGCGGGCCTTGCGGTTGGTCGCGACGGTCTTCTTTTCGTCGCTGTTGCCTTTGAGTGACATATAAATTGTAGAATGCGCATTGTAGCACTTCGTCCCGGGCGGTGGGCAGGTGGCGGAACTGGCAGACGCGCACGGCTCAGGACCGTGTGGGCGCAAGCTCTTAAGGGTTCAAGTCCCTTCCTGCCCACCGACCGGGATGAAGCGTAGACGCGACAGCGACTATAGTCACGTTGATTCTAGTTGTTGTAACCTTGACAGCGGCGTGGCTTCCGGTTATACTCCGTTCGCATGACCAGAGTGCCGGCATATAAATCATCTGTCCCAGTCATTCATAAATAAACGGCACAGGGGGTCATGTAAATGACGAAGTTGAAAGAGCTGTCCAAGAAGGGCTTCACGCTTATCGAGCTGATGATCGTCGTCGCGATCATCGGCATTCTCGCGGCGATCGCCATTCCGAAGTTCGCCGAGCTGATCCGCAAGTCGGGTGAAGGCGCGTCCAAGGGTAACCTCGGCGCTCTGCGCTCGGCTCTGAGCATCTACTACGGCGACATGGAAGGCCTGTATCCCGCGTCGGGACTCGCGCTGACCATCGGCGGCAAGTACCTCACCGTCATCCCGACGGCGAAGGCGCCGACGTACCACGCCGACAGCGCGGGCATGGTGCTGTTCAACGTCGTCGGAGCTCCCACGGACGCGGCCGGCTGGCACTACCAAGACCAGGCCACCAACGCGAACGTCGGCAACGTGCTCGTCAACTGCACGCACACCGACACGAAGGGCAGCATCTGGACCTCGTACTAAGCTAGACGACCGACGATGGCCCCCGGGGTCTTAAGACCCCGGGGGCCGTTTCGTTCTCGGTCGCCCTCGGCTGACATTCGATGAATTCCGGGCCACTTCTCGCCGCCCTCTTCGGCTCCCTCTACGGGAGCTTCCTGAACGTCGTCATCCATCGCCTGCCGCGCGAGGAGTCGGTGGTGTCCCCGCGCTCGCGTTGCCCGCATTGCGGCAAGCCGATCGCCTGGTACGACAATCTCCCCGTGTTTTCCTGGCTGCTTCTGCGCGGCCGCGGGCGCTGCTGCCGCAAGCCGATCTCGGCGCGCTATCCTCTCGTCGAGGCCGCGACGGCCGTGCTGGCCGGCGGACTGTGGCTCAAGTGGGGCGCCACGCCCGTCTTCGCGGCCGGCGCCGCGCTGGCCTGCGGCGCGCTGGTCGCCGTGGCGCTCATCGACTGGGACACATTTTTGATTCCCGATGAGCTGTCGCTCGGCCTGGCCCTCGCCGGGCTGGCCGTTTCGCCGTTCAACCCCTACTTCGACGCGGGCTACTTCGGAGCCTGGTGGCAGGCGCCCTGGTGGAGCGTTCGCGGCGCGGCGATCGGATTCCTTCTGGGGTGGGCGGTAGCGGCGGCCGGGGAGGCGATCTTCAAGAAGGAGGCCTTCGGCGGGGGGGACGTGAAGCTCCTGGCGGGCATCGGTGCCTGGACGGGGGCCACCGGGGCGTTCGACGCGCTGATGCTCGGCTCCCTGGCTGGCTCGATCTACGGCGTGGCGCTCCTGCGCGCGGGCCGGGCCAAGCGCTCGGACGCCATCCCGTTCGGTCCCTTTTTGGCCGCGGGCGCGATCTTCAACTTCTTCAAGCTTCTCCCGCTCGGCTGGCCGTTCAACTGACGCGGGCCGTCGCCCTGGAGAATTTCCCCGTTGTTTCCTTGCGCATTCGGGCCGCATAGGCTACGCTTCATGCATACATACCTATTAGACCAGGGGGTCACACACCATGACGAAACTCAAAGAGCTGTCCAAGAAGGGCTTCACGCTTATCGAGCTGATGATCGTCGTCGCGATCATCGGCATTCTCGCGGCGATCGCCATTCCGAAGTTCGCCGAACTGATCCGCAAGTCGGGTGAAGGCGCGTCCAAGGGCAACCTCGGCGCTCTGCGCTCGGCTCTGAGCATCTACTACGGCGACATGGAAGGCCTGTATCCCGCGTCGGGGCTCGCGCTGACCATCGGCGGCAAGTACCTCACCGTCGTCCCGACGGCGAAGGCGCCGACGTACCACGCCGACAGCGCGGGCATGGTGCTGTTCACCGTCGTCGGAGCTCCGACGGACGCGGCCGGCTGGCACTACCAAGACCAGGCCACCAACGCGAACGTCGGCAACGTGCTCGTCAACTGCACGCACACCGACACGAAGGGTAGCATCTGGACCTCGTACTAAGCTAGACGACCGACGACGGCCCCCGGGGACACGTGACCCCGGGGGCCGTTCTCTTAAACGCGCCTCCATGCGAGGTTATCGATGAAGAAGGGCTTTACTTTGATCGAGCTGATGATCGTCGTCGCGATCATCGGCATACTCGCGGCAATCGCCATCCCGAAGTTCGCCGAGCTGATCCGCAAGACGGGCGAGGGCTCCTCCAAGGGCAACCTCGGCACGATGCGCTCGGCGATCAGCATCTATTACGGCGACATGGAAGGGCTTTACCCGCGGACGATGACCGCGCTGACGGTCGGGGCGAAGTACCTGACGAATATTCCGCCGGCGAAGGCGCCGGCCTACCACGCGGACAACTCCGCGGAGTCTCTGCTGTCCGTGGTGGTAAACCCGGACGACGCCACCGGCTGGGTCTACAACGACATCCTCACCAACGCGAACAACGGCAGCATCCTGGTGAACTGCACGCACACGGACACGAAGGGCTCGATCTGGACCGCGTACTAGCGCGGGACCATCAGCGCGGCTCGTAGATCGTCGCGCGCTCGGCGGGTTCCTCGTACACCTTGCGGAAGAACTTCGGATTTTCGAGCAGGCGGTACGCGCGCTCGAGCCGCTCCCGCGGCGTCGCCGTCGCGTCCTCCCTGAGCCCGTAGTCCTGCCCCTCCACCCGCAGGATCAAGCTCACGCGCGCCCGCTTGAGGGCCGCGGCGAAATCCTCGTCGCGGTCGATGAGGGGTAGGGGCCGGCTCGGCAGGCCCGTGAGCCAGCCGTCTCGAACGGGCTCGGCGCTGCTGAGCAGATTCGGCCCCGGACGCGCGGCGAGCCAGGCGTAGGTTTTCGCGAGCTCAGGTTCGTCCCAGGGGCCCGGTCGACCGAGGCGGGGCAAGGTCTGCGCTCCCAATTGCAGGACGAGGAGCGCGCCTAAGACGGGTTTCGCGGCGCCGCCGAGGCCCGCGGCGAGCGCCCAAAGCATAAGCGGCAGGAGAGGAATCAAATAACGTTCGTACTGCCAGCCCCATATCCCGAGCATGGCCGCCGAGCCCGCGAGGGCCCAGACGGCCGGATCGTCGCGTTTTTGGCGTAGCCCCAGATAGGCGCCGCGCAGAGCGGCGACGGAGAGGGCGGCGCCGATGACGACGGCGAGGGGGCCGTCCGCGAACGCCGGCGGGGTGAAGCACCCGCCCCATTCGGAGAGGTAGTACCGGGCGTTGTGCATGGAGACGTCGGCGAGCTTGGCGAGGGGATTGGACCCGTATGTGAGGGAGAACATGTTGAACTTGTCCACGGTGCCGATGCGCGACCAGGACCAAGCGGACCAAGCGCCGAAGGCGGCTAAGGGCGGCAGGAACGCGACGACAAGGCCGCGACGGTCCCGCTTCTTGGAAAAAGCGGCGGCGAGCGCGGGCAGAGCGGCCACGCCCGCGGTGCGGGTGAGCAGGAGCGCGGCGGCGGCGCACCCCGCCGGGAGGGCTCGGCCGGACTCCGCCGCCATCAGCATCGCGAGCAAGGCCAACGTGAACGGCGTCTCCGTCATCACCACGCCGGATTGCGAGAGCACGAGAGGCGACGACGCGAACAGAGCCGTGGCGAGCAGCGCGGTCGTTTCGTCGGTCCGCCGCCGCAGCCAGGCCCACAGCGCCGCGGGCAGGAGGGCGAGGAGCAAAGCGGACGCGGCCTGGAACGGGCCGGCGCTCTCGGTGACCCAGGTCAGCGGCACCAGCAGCGCGGGCCAAGCCGGATTGATCATCGTCATGGGGGGGCAGGCCGGGTCGGTGAGCACGCAGTAGCGGCCCATCGCGAGAGCGCGGGCGCCGATTACGCACAGCACGTCATCCTGCTGGCGGCCGAAGTATTGCGCCGGCGCGAAGGCCAGCACGAGCAACGCGCAAGCGGCGAGGACGAGGGCGGAACGCGGGGGAAGGGAGCGCGTGGCTTTCAAAAAATGGCGGAAGAGGAGGGATTCGAACCCTCGAGGGCTTTTAGACCCTACACGATTTCCAGTCGTGCGCCTTCGACCGCTCGGCCACCCTTCCAAATTGTTATTACTACTTTAAAATAATACTAAATTCTATGCCGCTCCGACTTGAGTGAAATTGGAGCGTAGTGCTTGCGTAGTGTTCTTGGACACTTTATCGGCGCTCAGGAGCTGGATCGTCGAACGCCAGATGCCGTTGTTGATGTGGGCGTAGCGCTGGAGCATCCGCAGCGAGCTATGGCCCATGTACTCCTGGACGGTGCGCATGTCCGCGCCCTTAGCGATCAACTCCGAAGCGAAATTATGCCGGAGCATGTGGAACGTCAGGTCGGCGATGCCGAGTTGAGCGCGGACCTTGCGGAAGGCGTCGCGCACCATGCCGTTGCGCGGCAGCCTGTTCCCGTCCGGGCTGCAGAACACGTAGGGGGACCGGCGGGGCGCGGCGTCGAGAATCTTCTTGAGGTCGGGATGGATCGGAATCTGGCGGAGCTTCTTCGCCTTGGTGTCGCGGACGCTGATGATGTCGTGCGCGAGGTCCACCTCCTTCCACTGGAGATTGAGAATCTCGCCCTGTCGCATCCCGGTCTTGAGCGCGGCCGTCACGATCGGGCGCATGAACTCAGGGCAGGCTTCCAGAAGTCCGCGGCGTTCTTCCGGCGTCAGAATCCGAATGGGCGTGCGCTCCTCTTTGAAGAGGCTCACTTCCTTGACGGGGTTGCGATGGGCGTAGCCCCAGCGCACGGCCTTGCTGAAGAGAACCTTGATGAGGGCCAGTTCGCGGTTGACGGTGGCCTGCTTGACGAAGCCCAAGCGCACGGCCTTGTACTCCTCGACGTTCTGCGGCTGGATGGCGGCCAGCGGCACGTCGCCGAAGTGTTTCTTGAGCTTGTCGATGTTGAACTGGTCGCCCTGCCAGGACTTCTTGTTGACCTTGGCGTGCTTCTCCATGTACTGGCCGCACATCCAAAAGAAGGACGTACTCTTGCCGCGCTGGCTGGGCAGGTGGTGCTCCTCGGCGAACTGGTGATGCTTCTCCAGGTGAATGCGGTTGGCGAGCTTTTTGTCGGCCGTGTTGGTGCTGCCCGTGGCCACGCGGCCGTCGAGCTGGATGCGGTACCACCAATACGGCGAGTCCTGGCGTCGAAAGATTCCCATGTTAGCCTCCGAATTCTAGCAAGTTTTCTGTCGGCGGCGGCAATGTTGGCCCGTCGCTACGCCTCGTTGAGGTGGTTAAGCTGCAATTCGAGCGGACGGGATGCCTGCCGGTAGCCGCGCACCGTTTTCTTGTCGGCCCACTTGTCCACCGCCGTCCGATCGAAGCGCACCAACCGGCCGAACGGGATAAACGGAATCTCCCGGTGCTTGACGTACTTGTAGATCATCCACTTCGAGATCCCCAGGTAGGCCGATAAATCGTCAACATCCATGTACCGCTTGGTCAGTGTTTGGCTCTCTATTGTTCTCCTATGCGGACCGGCCCATCGTTCCGGTCCTTTCGTTTTGAAGGGGTCCCAATCCCCCGTGTTCGTGTGAAGGCTCCAGCTCTCTCAGTGGAACTGGACCAAGAACGACTCGCGCTGCCACGTCTTTCCGCAACCGTACGGACCATCCAGAAGGATAACGAGAAACCTATCCATCGAGCGCGGCGCCTGGAAATCGAAAGACAGGTCGGGTACGAGCTGGGCGCCCCGTTCTATATCAGTCCGCTTCCAAGACCGGCTCGAAAGCATGCGGTTTTCCATGTCGAAGACGGCCGCGCCGCATAGCCCGGTCTCCCGGGAAAACTCGTTGATGAGCCGCGCCTTGAAGCGGTAGCGTCCATCTGTGGAACTTAGCGCGAGCGGCTGCAGCCACCAACCGGAGCTTGGAATGGCATGGCCGCTAAGCCCGCGCTTACGCCAAGCCGGCGGCGACACAGACGTGTGGGTAATGGGCTCCACGATCTTGAGAAGCGCCGGTCCATGTCGATAGGCGACAAGCGCGAGCGCAAGTGCCCCCGCCGCGCAGACGTGCGGCCAGCGATAAAAGCTCAGTATCCGGCGGCCGTCTTGGCACTCGTAGAGGCTCCAAGATTCTCGGAGCCAGTTCCAGGTCCACGCGAGAACGCGCGACGCCATCCTGCGAAGGCGCTCGAGCGCTCGCATCATCGGAGTGGGCTCGGGAGCGGGAATCGGCGCAGGCACCGGTTCGGGAGCGATCTGCGGCTGAGGCTCTCGTACAGGGTAAAAAGTGACGGGCGTCGGCGGCACCGCCGGCTCCGGTTCGGGCTCGGGCTGGCGCGGGAGCAAGGTCGGCGCGTTCGTGTCGATAGAGAACGCCTGGCCCTCCGGATCTGTAAAGTAGGCCTTGCCGCCCTTGGCCGCCAGGAAGTCATCGAGCAGGATGAAGAAATGGCGCTGCGGGGCAAGCCAGTAGTCGCGGCGCCTGGCCTCGCGCTGGACCGCCTTCAATGTCGTTGAGTCGCCGCACAGCCACCACACCTGGCCCAGGTCCTTGCGCCGTCCAAACTGCTCCATGGACTCGTCGAGCTTGCTTTGGTTCTTGAGCGTCAACTCAACCTCAAGGCCGACGCGCTCCATCTTCTCAAGGCCCGGAACCATGTACCAGAACTCGCCGTCGCAGAGCTTGTCGGTCGCCTTCTTGCGCCGCTTCCAGAGCCGGCTTTCCGGCAGGAACTCCCGGACGTTCGGGTGCTTGGCGAGCGTGATCCCGACCTTGGCGCAGGCCAGCCGGTGGCGGAAAATGAAGGTGCTGTAGCGGTCCAAATTAAAGCGCAGGCCGACCTTGAGCCGGTGGAATTTCCCCAGCACGCGGTAGCCTTTGTGCGTCAGGTAATGCCCTTTGCGCGGGCTCATGTGCGTGTCGAAGTCCGCGACGATTCCCTGCCGCCGCAACTCGTTCATCACGCCGTACGCCCAGGTCTTGTTGCCGAAGATGAAATGGATCTCGGCCATCGTCAGGAACCCATACTCCGCCAGCCGCTCCATCAAGTCCAGCATCTTCTCCGTCAGGGTTTTCGGGTCACCCTTTTCCTTGACCTGCCTCCCTTCCTGCCTTTCCTCTACCAGTTCTTCACCTCCGTTCTCTGTCTTTTCCTTCTCTTTTGTCTTCAATTTTTCTCCTTCTGTTTTTTTACTCTCTTTCACTACCATCCTCATCATCCCTCACCTACTCCTTTTCGAATCCTTTACAACCAATCAGATTTATCTGATGGTTGGGGGAGGGTGGTCAGGAAGCACGCCAGTGCTTCCTGACCACCCTCCCCGGTGAGAAAAGGGCTTATATCGCGGGGATGATGGGGATGGCTCGTTATAACGCGCCATCCAAATGTACCAGTGGCCAGTACTCCTGTCAGGCACGCCTACCATGATTTGTACCAGTGCCCGCGCCACTGGTACGCTTGCCCGCTTCGGCACCCTCTATTATCCTAGAGCGTTTCAAAAAGCCAAAACGCCCGCGGCCGATTCGCCGAAATTTGAATAAGCATAGGAATCAGAAGACGATACCGATGAGATAAATTTGTCGGAGCCGAACGGACTTCCGCCTCGACGCGCGGCTGTCGAAATAGGAACCGGTGCGATAATCATCGCTACTGAGTAGTATCGAAGTTGAAGTATTGACAACTAGATACTGTCTGCTACACTAATCATCAAGAGCGCTGATTATCCCTATGACCACTATCCACGGACTGGGCTCCGAGAGCACCCTCATCCTCCGGAAATTGGCCGGTTCGGGCAAGACCATCTTCACGCACGCGGACGTAAAGAAACTCTGGCAAGACAAGCCCGGCTCACTGAACAACTTCTTGTACCGGCTGGCCAAGCGGCGGTGGATCAGGCGCCTAGAGCGGGGCAAGTACATGATCCTGCCCTTTGAGGCCGGCGTCTCCGGCGAGTACACGGAGCACGAGTTCGTCATCGCCTCCCGGCTGGTCTCGCCCTACATGATCGGCCTTTGGACGGCTCTCAATCATCACCACCTGACCGAGCAAATCCCCGACCGGGTCTACCTGCTAAGTCCCAAGACCAAGCACAATAACGTGGGGGAGATCGCCGGCGTTTCGTACCGGGTTTTGACCATCCCCAGAGCCAGGTTTTTCGGCGCGACCTTCACCTGGATCGGCAAGGAAAAGATCTGGATCACCGACCTGGAGCGTACGCTTTTGGACGCCGTTCTCTGGCCGGAACACTGCGGTGGGTTTGCCGAAGTGGTCAAGGCCTTCCGCGAGGCGAAGGAGAAGGTTGACCTGGGAAAGCTCGACGATTACGCCAAGAAGATGGGCCGCGGAATCGCATTCAAGCGCCTTGGGCTGCTCGGCGAATGGCTCGGCTGGAGCCCCGGCATGCGGCGTCTTTGGCGCAAGCACATCAGCAAGGGCGTGAGCTTCTTAGACCCTCAGGGGCCCAAGTCCGGCCCGCAGATTTCCCGGTGGAACCTCCGGCTGAACTTCAATTTGGAGGGCTTCCTTGATCCCAGTCGCTGAACTCAAGCGCCTCGCCTCGGACACCGGCATCCACTTCAGCACCCTCGAACTCGACTACTGCCTGGGCTGGATGCTCTATGGGATTTCACGGGAGCGCGAGCTTTACAACGGCATCGTGTTCAAGGGCGGCACGTCGCTGCGCAAGTGCTACTTCAAGGAGTACCGCTTCTCGCAGGACCTCGACTACACCTGCCGCAAGGAACTGCCGCCGGAGCGCCTGGAGCCTCTGATCCGCAACGCCTGTCGCAACGCGGCGCACATGTCAGGCGTCGGGTTTGAGTTGGTCGAGTTCAAGAAGCTGCGCGAGATTTCGGGCGAGGAGGCGTTCAACGCGCGGGTTGAATACCGCGGCCCGAGCAATCCCTCCTCCGGCCTGCCGCGCATCCAATTCGATCTGACCTATTATGAGGAAGTCGTCCTGCCGCCCGAGGACCGGAAGATATTCCACTTCTACAGCGACTCACTGCGCGGCGCCCGGGCGTGGTCTTACAGTCTCGACGAAATCCTGGCCGAGAAAATGCGCTCGGTCCTTCAGCAGCGCAAGCGCGTTCCGCGGCCGCGGGACTTCTACGACCTCTGGTGGGTTCTGAAGAACAAGGACTTCGACCGCAAGACGGTCAGGCAGGCTTTCTTGAAGAAGTGCGAGTTTAAGAAGGAGCCTTTCAAGACGGTGGACGATTTCTTCGGCAAGGAGCTCCTTGCCCGCAACGCCGCGGCGTGGGAAGCCTC
>Ga0209824_10000135_pt1 | contig 52493 bp, 64 predicted proteins | sample VDWuncwatermetaG_FD_184124 | JGI IMG/M metagenome (GOLD analysis project Ga0209824, IMG submission 184124) | Wastewater microbial communities from Netherlands to study Microbial Dark Matter (Phase II) - VDW unchlorinated drinking water (SPAdes)... ...
GACGGGTACCAGGTCTCGCGCAGCACCTTGATCGCCCAGGGGCTCGGACGTATCGGCGAGCCGGGCTACGCCTTGACTGCGGATGATCTCCGAAGGGTCAACACAAGGAAAGGGTTTCTGAAGCTCCTCGCAAACAAAGCCGTCGATGTCGAAGAAGTGCGCAAGACCCTGTTATACGAACAGGAATTACGACAACTACAAGTTGAACTTGTCAGGCTGCAACGGTGGGTGCAGAGCAGTGGGGAGCGTATCGCAATTTTGGTCGAGGGACGGGATGCGGCTGGGAAGGGCGGTACGATCCGCCGGTTCACCGAGCATCTGAATCCTCGCGCGATGCGCGTCGTGGCTCTGCCGAAGCCGACCGACGCAGAACGGGGCCAATGGTATTTCCAGCGCTATATTCACCAACTCCCCAACAGGGGTGAAATCGTCTTCTTCGACCGGAGTTGGTACAACCGTGCCGTGGTCGAACCGGTGATGGGATTCTGTACAAAAAAGGAACACCAGCGATTTCTGCAACAGGTACCGGAATTCGAGCACATGCTCTATGAAGACGGTGTGACCATCATCAAGTTCTGGTTCTCCATCTCCAAGGACGAACAAGCCAAGCGATTCGAAGCGAGGCGGCAGAATCCGCTCAAGCAGTGGAAGCTGAGTCCGGTCGATGAGAAGGCGCAGGAGCTGTGGGACGCGTATACCCGCTGCAAAGAGGAAATGTTCAGCAAAACGCACTCGACCTTTAGCCCCTGGATCATCGTGCAGGCGAACGACAAGCAGGCTGCGCGACTGGAAAGCTTGCGCTATGTCCTGAACCTTCTCCCCTACAAAGGAAAGGACGAAGCGCAGATCAGGCTGACGCCCGATCCGAACGTGATCGTCCGATTCCACCGCAAGATGGTGGAACTGGACCTGTAATATCGGAAGGCAGTTAGCGCCACCGATGAAAGGAACACAAGAATGAAGACGAGGTTGTTGACGTTACTGGTCGCCGCGATGTGCTGTGCGGTCCCTGCCGGTGCCGCAGAGCGCCACATGATGCAACAAGTCGTGCCTGCCGATAAGTTGGCTGAAGCGAGGGCGCTCAAGAACCCCTTGTCGAATTCTCCCGAGGTCATTGCGCAGGGCAAGACGGTGTACAACGGCAAAGGCGGCTGCGTTACCTGTCATGGAATAGATGGCGATGGCAAGGGGCCGGCGGCGGCGAGTATGAATCCCTCGCCCCGCAACTTCCAGCACCACGGTTTCTGGCGGCATCGCACCGAGGGCGAAGTCTTCTGGGCCATCAAACATGGATCACCCGGGACCGCCATGATCGCATTTGGTTCGGTCTTGTCCGACAACGACATTTGGGCCCTCATCCAGTATGAGCGTACATTCGCCGGGAGCCACGGACCGGGCATGATGGGGCATCGAGAAGGTATGGGACCAGGAAATATGGGTGGAAGAGAAGGAATGGGGCATCGTGGGCGAATGGGAGGGAAAGATGAGTGAGGGTCTTGAGGTTGAGAACCGCTCTATAGGGAAAAACCAACATTTAGCAATGAGGTCTTGATTATGACGAAGGTGAGGAAACGCTGGATGGATGCAGTTGGAGGAGCCGTAGTGATTGTCGCGATGACAGTGCTCCCTGTCTTTGCCGATGAAGGCCATGGGCAGATGGGGCATGGTGGCCACGATCAGAATGATCAGGGCGATTATAGTGGGCATTATCTGAAGCATCTGCTGAAACATGCCAAAGAGATCGGGCTGACGCCAGAACAAATCACCAAGCTTAAATCCATGCAGCTGGACTTCCAACGAACCGAGGCTAGGTTGGAAGCCGACACGAAAGTGGCAGAACTCGAACTGCATGCGCTGTTGGACGATGAGCAGGCCGACCTCACTGCAATACAGGCGAAAGTCGATCAACTAAAAAAACGGAAGCGGCCTGTCTGTTCACAGCCATCAACAGTAAGCGTAACGCCATGGCCCTGTTGACTCCTGACCAACGGGAAAAGGACCGTGCCGTCCATGAACACATGAAGAGTGGGGCACAGCACGGAGGTGAAATGGGAGGGATGATGGGAAGCAGAGGCGGTATGGGAGGCATGATGGGGGGTATGGGAGGTGGAATGATGGGAGGCAGCGGGCATGGACAGAGCAGTGGCGCTGCCAGTGGGGGACAGCAACACCAGCATTGAGCATCGAGAGTCGTCGTCCTTTCTTGAAAGAAGGGGAGCGCGCATGTTCTTACGTATTGTGGTTAGCCTCGTCGTGGTGGCGTTGACGGCTTCCTGGGCTCTGGCTCAGAGCCATTCTGGCAGTCCAAAGAACGGGGAGAGAATTTTCCAACAATACTGTGTTGGCTGTCACGGAACGACCGGGGATGGGTTGGGACCTGAGATCAAGGAGTTGATCGTCCCGCCTGCCAATTTTCGCGCGGCGAGGTCGCGCACAAAGACCGACATGGAACTGTATCTTGCGGTCAAGCAGGGAGTTCTCTTCAGTCCAATGCACGGCTGGGCGGATAGGTTATCAAACCAGGACATGTGGGATGTCTTGAGCTACATCCGTACGTTGGCTCCGTTCAACCCACTCGGCTAGCTCCGCTTCACTACGACTCATAGATCCCTGTCGCATTCTGCGACAGGGGTATTTCATGGTGAGACCTAGAACGCCACAGGCGAAAGGTCTCTCCTTCGTATCGTTCAGCAAGCTCCCGTCATATCACAACAATTCTTGCCACACTTGTAACTTCCGTGGCACGGACTTGGCTCTCTCAACGAACAGAACGTTCTTAATCTACGGAGGATTTCTCATGCCAAATCCGGACGCCATGTGTTCACCGGAAACCGTTGTCCTCGCATTTCTCGGCGGAGCAATCGGAGGGATGATCGCCGGTATCCTCCTCGCTCCGAGGTCGGGCGAGGAAACGCGCCGTGAATTAAAGAGCCAGGCTCGAAGGACGGAAGAAGAGCTCATCGAGAAAGCCAAGGAGGCGCGAGCCGCTCTTGATGAAATGATTGAGCATGGCAAGCATTTCGTGGCGGAGAAACGCGCGGATGTTGAAGCTGCGGTCATGGCAGGGAAGGAAGCCATGAAAGAGAAGAGGGATAAATGCTGTAGCTGACGCGGTTATCGTCAGGAAGGAGTAGCGGGATGCTACGAGTCGACAATATTCGAACGAAGCTGATCACTCAACGGCGTGAGTTGTTTCGGGAAGTGGCCAAGACGGAAGAGGATCTGCGCTGGCTCCAAAGCGATATCGAAAGCGAAGTGGAGGAGCGGGGGCAGGGGGAGACTATGGTTCGGCTGCTCGATCGTCTGGATGGGCGAGCGAAGACCGAGATCGAGGCGATCGATCGGGCGCTCTTCAAGCTGGGTTCTGAACACTACGGTCGATGTGAACAATGCGGGAAGGCCATCCCCCAATCCAGGCTAGAGGCGGTTCCCGCGGCCGCCATGTGCATGCCTTGCGAACAGGCGGAGGAGACCCAGGCGGCGCTGAGGAAATAAGCAAGCAAGCTGTTTATGTTTCTGGTTGAGAGTGGAGAGGGCGACGCGTCTTGAAGGCAATTAATGAGAAGATTTGTCTGTCCAAGGTGCAGAAAGGCAAGATGCGTCGGTTCCCGTGTGTGTATGTTTAACCAGCTGAGACGACTCATCGTTAAGGAGGATTACCGTGGGAAGATCCTGCCCTGATCATTCATCAGGAGCGTACAGCCGGGAGTTCCCGATGTGGCCGAGTGAACAGCCGGAGACGACGCGAGATGGAATTTAAGGATTACTACAAGCTTCTCGATATTGACCGCACGGCGACCGCCGCCGACATCAAAAGTGCCTACCGCAAGCTGGCGCGAAAATATCATCCAGACGTGAGCAAAGAGCCTCAAGCAGAAGCGCGTTTTAAGGAAATCGGCGAAGCCTACGAAGTGCTTCAGGATCCGGAGAAGCGCGCCGCGTACGACCAACTAGGCAATCGCTGGCGAGAGGGACAGGAATTTACACCTCCGCCCGAATGGGGAGCGGGCTTCGAGTTCACCTCCGACGGCGCTTCCGAGGCGGCTGCCAAGGACTACAGCGACTTCTTCTCCACTCTGTTTGGCAACTTCTCTCATCGCGGCGCATCAACTCGCATTCATGGCGAGGACCATCATGCCAAGATCTTCATTACTCTCGATGACGCGTTTCACGGCGGCACCCATACGATTACTCTGCGTTCGCCGCAGGTGGATGCGCAAGGTCGAGTGGTGCTGCGGGAGCGGTCGCTGAACGTACAGATCCCCAAAGGCATCCATGAGAGCCAGCATATCCGACTTGCCGGGCAAGGGGCGCCGGGAATCAAGGGGACTACCCCCGGTGATCTGTATCTCGAGATCCATTTTCACCCCCACCCTCTCTATCAGGTGCAGGGCCGAGACCTCTCGCTTTCATTGCCGATTGCACCATGGGAAGCGGCTCTCGGAGCGACGGTCAAAGCGCCGACCCCGACTGGCGTGGTGGAAGTCAAAATCCCTCCGGGCTCACAGAGCGGGCGAAAGCTACGACTCAAGGGGCGCGGTATCCCCGGCGAACCGGCGGGTGATCTCTATCTTGCGCTGGAGGTGGTTCTGCCGAAAGCGGACACAGAACAGGCACAACAGATCTATCAGGCCATGGCTCGGGAACTGGCCTTCAATCCACGCGAAGCACTGGAGGTCTAAGTATGGACAGGGAGCAGGACCTTCTAATAGGCAGCGTGATCGGTGATGAGGGGGTATTGTCGATCGAGGAGTTGGCGAGAGCGTGCAGTGCGGAGCCTCAATGGATCATCGAATTGGTATCTGTGGGGGTGTTGGAGCCGCAAGGCAGAGAGATCTCGCGCTGGCGATTCCGCGCAACGGATCTCACCTGTGCCCGCCGAGTGGCGCGCCTGCAACGGGATTTTGATGCCAGCCTCGATGCGGCCGCAGTAATGCTCGATCTGCTCGATCAGATCGAGCAATTGCGAGCGCGCCTGAAACTGGCAGGGCTGGATGTGGAGTAGGCGTGGCACACCGTGGGGGGGCGGAACAAGGCTAATTCGATAAGCCGTCCCACACGCACTTATACCCCATTCTGTCCGCTTCCTCTTCGGAACCAGCCATGAAATCGTTGTCTATGCGAGACACCCATCGCACTTCTGATATGCCATGCAGAGGTATGCGTATTGCTTCCGGTATTAAAGAGGAGTCCTGTGACCCTTCATGTGGGAACAAAGGATTGGTATGAGGAGCAAAGCTCCGAGGGAGTCGAGTGTGTTCAACGGCTTGAGTGATTGGAGAGGTTCCATGTGATGTGGACTGTTCCTATTTTTTCCGTGCATTGTAGAGGGAAACTTATCCTTCTTGGAGGTCTGCTTTGCGCCGCAGTAGCTGCCGGTTGTGGTGACGTCGGGCAGGTACAGAGAGCGACGCGACCGAATCCGTATCTGACCCCGGATACAAGGCACTCCATTCCCCTGTCATCATCCGCCGGGAAGGAACATCGCGCCGTGATGTTGCAGCACCTGGAAACGATTCAGGTGATCGTGAACGCGTTGGTGGAAGAGGATTATGAGTTGGCACAGGGTCTGACCGAAATGCATCTGGGCTTCTTTCAACATCGCCAGGCCATGGCCCATCATCAGGCGGCGGAAGAGTTGGCGCGAATTATTCCCACCAAGGACTTGAAGCAGATCCTGCCGTCGTTGAATAATGTCTTGAAGGCTTGTGTGAGCTGTCATCTGGAGTACAAAGTCAGGGACAATTGATAAATCATGGGAGGATACAATTGAGTGAGCAGAAGACAATTACGGCGTTTTATGAGGCGGATCACGATCGGCTGGATGAGTTGTTCAAGACCTTTCAAATGTCGAAACGGTCGGACTTTGCCAAGGCCAAGGAAGCCTTCAAGGAATTCAAAGTCGGCCTCCAGCGGCATATCGTCTGGGAAGAGGAGTTGCTCTTTCCAATCTGGGAAGAGAAAACTGGGATGGTCGAAGACGGACCGACACCCATGATGCGACACGAGCATAGCCAGATCAAACAGCTGCTTGACGCAATTCACCACAAGGTGGAAGGGCAGAACCTCGAGTCCGACCAGGACGAGCAGGCATTGTTAACTCTCTTGGGCTCTCATAATCGAAAAGAAGAACGGGCGCTCTATCCCGCAATCGATAACGTGACCAATGCGGAAGAACGCGCAATCGTCTTCAGCAACATGAATACTATTCCGGAAGATCACTACAACGCCTGTTGTAGCGGGCACTGAGGTAAACCAAATGGAACAGCGCGATGTAGTCATAGAACAGACTGAGGTCAAGGTTAAGGGAAGACATCTCGCGGTGCCTCCAAAAAATAGCCTCAACCTTGGCCTGATTCTCCTCGTGGGCTGCTTGGGGGTAGTATTTGCACCGGGTTTCGACCGAAATGTCTGGGCCGAGTCGTCCGTCTCACAACCGGGTGTGAAGCGCAAGGCTAGTGTTGAACGAGGCCGAGACATCTTCCACGGCAACGGGGCCTGCTCCTACTGCCATGGAATGGACGGCTATCTCGATCGATTGCCACATATGAAAGAGGACATCGCCGCGCGCATTGTGCGGCTGAATCCGCCTCCAACTGACCTGCGTGATCCCGGCGTGCTTCGCCTGAAGACGAACAAGGAACGAGCCCGAGCCATCCGGGAAGGCCATCCGAGCACCGGCAGGTTTCGAGATTTCACCATGACCGATCGGGACATGGCCGATACCTTGTTCTATCTGGCGTTCATCAGAAAAGATCCCAACCCGGAAAAGGACTGAATGTTGCGGAAATCAGGAGATGTGCAGAAGGACCTTTTCAATCGCCTTGATTTGAGCTGTAAATAGTTGCCCTCCGTTAACTGACGACCTCAGGTGGCGAGATGGACCGGATGTACGACAACACATCCAACATCTGCTCGTCCGTCAGTTTGCCGCGAAAGCCGTGCATCGGGCTGAACAACACGCCATTCGAGATGGCCACGAGCAGCTCCCAATCCGTCTTCGAACGGCTGGTCTGAGATCGAAAATCGGCTGGTCGGACGATTAAATCTCGGCTGTCCGGTCCGTTCCCGTCCAGTTTGGACCCATGACAACGGAGGCACTGTTGCTCATACACGCCTTGTCCGGCCTTTGGGTTCCCGCGGATCACTTGTGCCGAAACCACGGATGTTGTGACGAAGAGGAAGATGACGGCGACGGTCAGCATCGGTTTCATGTTCGATCCTTTCAGCGCAGGACAAGTATCGGACAGGTCACGTGATGTACGACGGCGTGGGAGACACTCCCCAAGAGGAAGCGGGAAATGCCCTTGCGCCCATGAGAGGTCACGACCACCAAGTCCATATCCTTGGCCTCCTGTTCGATCACCGCTGCAGGATTGCCTTGAGCGACTTTCGTGCTGACCGTATAGCGCGGGTTCAAGAGCTTGCCGGCGGTCGATTTGACGAGCTCCTCCGCATAGCGTTCCGCGCCTTCCCACCAGGTATTGGTTCCCAGGGCGTCATAGGGATCGTTCACTCCGATCGGGATAATGGCGTGGACCACACGGAGTTCTACCGGATCGGCGAGCGGATGCTCCGTCAACCATTTCACGATTCGATCCGCATCGTTTCGCTCCTCGATGGCGATGAGGACCCGTTGCACTTTCCGCGCGGCTCCCCTGACGATTAACGTTGGGCGAGAGCCGTGCATGAGAACCCGATGGGACACACTCCCGAGGACAGTCTCGGACAGACGGCTTCGTCCGCGCACGCCGACGACGACAAGGTCGGCGGAAAGGTTTTGGGCGCTGTCGAGGATGAGCTGAGCAGGACTGCCGATTTCATTCACCTTCCTGATCGACGTCACCTCAGCGGGGACCATGGCAGCGGCGCGCTCCAGCAGCTGGTGTCCCGAATCGACCATCGCCTTGCGGAAATCATCGTACCCTTGCACGTTGCCGGCTTGGGCCACGACCGGATGTTCCAAAATCCCTAAATCGACGCCGTGAACCAGTGTGACATCCGTTGGATGACAGAGCTGGAACGTTTGGGTGACAGCGGCGAATGCCTGATCTGACCAATCAACACCGATGACGACTCTCATGTCACAACCTTTCCCACCCACACATCAGAAGAGTGGATGTGGCGCGGTCCCGAACGGAAGCACGCGCGGTGATTCACCCACATTGCCGCGAATACGCCACGCTCCGTCTTCGAGGACGAGATAGTGTATTTCTTCATACCAGCTGTCGATGGGGACATACAGACCGCTGGTCTTCGACCTGGCCCAGAGATGGCCCGTACAGGTGACCTCCAGCACCGCATCGCGGCCCGATCCGACTTTGGCCATTTTTGTGAAGAGATGGGTGCTCGCAATCTCCTGATACTCATCAAAAAGCTCTTTCCAGATCTTCCGGAGATCGTCTTTCTTGAGCCCATGGTAGTTGTACTGGGCGGAGTAGATGGCCATGACCTTTTCAAGGTCATGGGATTTAATGGCCTCCTCCGCTTGCTCAAACGTGCCAACGACGGCTTTGAGCGTGGCCCCGTCGACTTCGATCACCGAACCGGATGGAGGAACGACGATTTTTGCCTCTGCTCTCCCGATACCGGCAAGAAAGGCGATCAGGATAGTGAGATGAACGACTGCTCTCAATAGAGATCTCCCTTGTAAGCTCACTCACCCCTCCTTCTGCTGCCGTCCTCGTGTCAGGACAGAAGCACCTGTCATCTCGTCCATGTGACGCGCACAAAATCTTCGTCTTGGTCGTAGTGCAACTCTAGCTCGCCGTGATAGGCATGCTTCAAACCTTCGCCGATGCGCCTTGGTAAATGACTGTCGGTCGTGGAAATCACGAGGCCCTCTGGCTTGGTGCCGATCGACATAATTCGAGACAACGGGTGTTCCTTCTTTTCTGCTTCCTCCGTGTTCTTCACCAGGCCGATGATCTGCTCATGTTGCTCATCCTTAAAAGAACCTTTGAGCGTGACGAATCCCTTAGGGTACTTGTCACGGATCCGCATGCAGGCGGGGCAGATGATCTCGTCGGCGTCGGCTGGCTTCGTGCCCCAAGTCCACCGCCCCTTGTGAAACGAGGCCCCGCATTCGGTGCAGACGGTCGGCTCTTTGAGCTTCCCGCGCAGCTTATAGGTGTCGTGCTGATACTCCTGGACGGTCCGATCATGTCGAGCCCACAAGCCTGCCGGTGTCTTCGTTTTCGCGGTCATGCGTGCTCCCTTATCGTGGCGGTGAGGCTGTTGAAGAGCGAGATCGCTCCTTCCATTCCAACAGCGACTCTTCCGCCAAGTTCAAATACTCCACCACATTGTGATCGCTGACTTGTGCAAAATCGATATAGTGGTGACCCACAGCCAAGAATGGGTCTGGTGTGGCAAGCACTACTAACTCGTCCACCTGTAGACGGGCCTCTCGGATGGTCTCCGCCGGGCCAACCGGGACGGCTCCGATCAGGCGGCGCGGTTTGAGGTGTCTGATGGACTGGACGGCTGCGAAGAACGTGGAGCCGGTGGCGATCCCATCATCCACGAGAATGACAATGCGGTCAGTGAGCGTGGGAAACTGCCGACCTTGGCGGTATAGGTCTTGCCGTCGAGCGATCTCTCGCCGTTGCACCTGAACCAGTTCTTCAATATCCGTCCGAAAGCGACTGTAGGCTGCCATGGCATCAGGATTCAGATAGATCGTTCCTGTTTCACCCACTGCGCCTAGTGCATACTCGGGGTTATCCGGTGCTCCCAGCTTACGGGTGATAAATACGTCCAGCGGTAGGTGCAGTCCCAGGCTCAGCTGATACCCGACTGCGACCCCACCACGTGGCAGCGCCAAGATCAGAGCTGCCTGATCCTCACGATATCGGATCAGGCGCTCCACGAGTCGACGGCCAGCCTCTTCGCGATTCTTGAATGTCACGCGCTTTCCTTCCGCTCAGTGGGCTCGCCGTTCTACATCAGACCGCTTGTCACACCAACACCGATCAAGAACATCGCCACTAGAATCAGGATGAGTGTGAGAAGGAGGTGGTGGTGCGGCTCCTCCTCTTTCTCATCCCAGTGGATCTGCCAGGGCATTTCCAGGTAGCGAGGATGGCGAAACATGATGTCCTCCTTTCCCTTCAGCCAACCTTCACCTCAATCGCTTTGGGCTTGGCCTTTTCCGACTTCCCGAGATGGACCTTCAGTACGCCGTCTTTGTACTCGGCCGTCACCTTGGTTCCATCCGCATCTTCCGGCAACGTAAAGCTTCGCATAAAACTGCCATAGGCTCTCTCGACACGGTGATACTTCTTCCCTTTTTCTTCCTTCTCGTATTTCCGCTCGCCCGTGATCGTGAGGACATCATCATTCACATTCAGCTTGATGTCCTCTTTCTTCATCTCTGGGATCTCGGCTTTGATAACGTACTCCTTGTCATCTTCCGAGATATCCACCAACGGCGACCATTCTGCCACGGTGATCGCCTCCTGCTTATCGCCACCGGAAGGAACCGATGTGCGGCCGAAGTAAGTCGAAAGCCGCTTCTCCATCTCCTCGAGTTCCTTGAACGGATTCCATCGCGTAGTCGGTTCCCATCTGGTTAATGCGCTCATGACCCTTGCCTCCTTGTGTATTGTTATGAGTGTCTCATACGGGGCTTTACGCTGTAATGCCCCGCTTGTTGTAGCTTCAGAATCACGTCGCCTTCCCGGCTGAGTCGATCGACCTCAAGGAAGACTTGGTTCCACGTCAGCCCAGGACAGTCGTGGACGATTTCCTCGAGATCGCAACCTTGAGAACGAAGTACAACGTTCATGACAGCTTGTGTCGTTGCCGTCTGAGTCATGGCCTTCCTCCTCCTTTGCGACGCAACCATTGCCATTGCGTACCTGTGCATCGATGGTGCCAAGGATGAAAGAGATCACAGGTAGCGGGCGCCTGCTAGAAAATGCCGTGGGTTAGAGCACCGTTAGACTGCAACTGTCCGAGGATGGCGTATGGGGCTGTGGCATTACGGGGCAGTGGCATCGATGGGGTTGTTGCCTCTTTCGACATTAGCCAGGGAATGCATGACCCCTGGCAAAGCGCTGAGAAATATCAGCCGATGAATCCTTTTCTGCATCGCCCACTCTTATTGGACATGGAGAAGGAGGGATCTATATGACCAAGGCTATGGGTGAGAGGGCGAGCATTCAAACCGGCCGCTGCCATCGCTGCGGTGGGCTCATGGTTCCAGAGGATGTGGTGGAGATCAGATCGATCGATTGGCGTTGTATAAGCTGCGGAGAGCGGATCGATTCGGTTATTCTCGCTCATCGCGGGGGAAGCTTTGCAGGGGCTGAGGACAACGCCATTTTTCACGGAAAGCAGAAGGGTACCCTGAATAACTAGCAGGGAAGGGACGTTACGAGTGCAGTCCCGTTCGCTGGCACCCCGCTCCTGCCACTTCCAATCCTGTCCATTTTTCTCTTGCGCGATGGGGCAAAGCTCCACCCTCAAGATTGGTATCAAGAAGGTGTCATCAACTAGTGGTGACCGAGGGTTCGAGAGAATAAACAACCGAGCGGAGGTGGGTCTAGAGAGCTCTTTCTTATTTGTGTGGAGGTCTTGGAGGGGTTTTAGGCTTCCCACCCCCGGTGGGCCTGCTCACCGCCCCAGCGCTCGACCTCGATTCCCCTGAGTGTTCCTCTCACCGAGGCCTCCGCTCACTATTAAGATAAGCGGGAAATACCCGGTGTCAAGCAGAGGGGCACCATTGTAGCGGATCGCCCCACTTTCCATTGCTGGCCCCATTTCTTCCCGACAGAGAATAGTCCTGCTCGTCCTTTTCCCGCAGCTTGCCGGAGAAGCGCAGCAACGCTTTATGAACAATCAGGCGCACACTTCATTACTATCTTGATCTTGCTTGGCTCGTCTCTCGACCCCATTCTTTTCCAACTAGAGGATCACTCCGAAACCTCTTGCAATCGCTCACGCATGGCGCTTGTGGATCGTGATGTGATTCCCGTCCGGGTCCTCGATCACCGCCATTCGGCAGACCGGCGTGTCGAATGCCTCCATGACGAACGGCACGGCCCGCTCTTTCATCTTATGAACAAACGCATCAAGGTCTGACAGCTCGAATGCCACCACCGCTCCCTTTGCGCCGGGCGTATGGCCCATCTCCGTCGTCGTGATCGCGAAGGTCGAACCGCCAAGGTCATACTCGACCCAGACATCTTGATAGTTATGGCTCACGTGCAAACCCAGCACATGTTCGTAGAATGCCCGTGCCCGTTCCATATTCGAGACGGGGTACACAGTGAAAGCGATCGACGTAATCATTGAAGTATTCCTTGCTTGGCGATGTGTGGCTCGTTCCCGAGGCGCTGACGGTGCGGAGGAACAAGGGAAACATCACGTCTGAGCCACATGCATTCTGGCCGCATGTTGGAGCACCTGCTGGATGTGAACGTCCACCTGTCGGAGCACTGAGGGCGAGACGGCGTACCCGTCGCTCTCATAGGTGAGTATGGGCAGGCCTTGCTCTGCGCTGAGTGGTTTGAGAATGGCTTCTGAAATCCGGTAGGGGAGGCAGTTGAACGGTCCGATGACGAGCATGCCGTCGTATCCTTCTCGGGCAGCCTCAATTCCCTTGCCCACGGTCGGGAGCAGTTCGCCATATATTGCGGGCGAAACGTGTTCTGCTCCCTTTTCGAAAATGGACGAGACTGCGTTAGGGCCAGCCACCAGCAGGCCGGTCTCGCCAAAGAGCGCACGGTAATGTGCTTCCTCGCGTGTCAAGGTCTGGTAGCTCATCCACTGTTGAATGTACTCTTTCCCTTCAGGCTGAAACATCCTTGTGCAGGCTTTGGCCAGGGCCAGGCCTCCCGGTTTCATGCCCCAGGTGCCCGCCGTTTCCGCCATGGGATGGTATGCGACGTAGAGAAACAGCTCACTCAAATCAACTGGCTTGAGGATGATGCCTCGTTCGGCATAGAGATCCCGCACGCCGTCCATGAAAAACGAGCTGAAGCGGGTGAAGAAGTCGCCGGCCACGACAACGCGCGGGCAGGTCTGTGGATCTTTCGTGCGAGGGAGGTGCGCCAGGCGCTCGACGAACGTCGGCAGTGTGGCATGGAACTCATCGAGTGATCGAGTTTTCCGGGCGAACCGTTCCCATTCAGTCCGTAGTTGATCAAGCGTGCCCTTCTCTCCGACGACGCGGAGCACATGGTCGATCTCCACGAGAATGTCGGCAAGGATAATGGCCGGCGACATATGTTGCGCCAGCACGTCCTTATCGAAGCCCAGAAAATCGTTCTCCGGCTGTGGGTTGAAGAGGAACAGATCGGTCAGCCGTTGCTCGGCGAGGAATCGTTCAAAATATCCCATATAGGCGTCGCTGACACAGGGTGCGCCACCCTGGAGCATATAGAAGCCCGCGATCTCTCCTGGTTGGAGTTGCTCGTGGATCTGAAGCAGCTGGCCGATGCAAATCGGTAGGGGGAGGCATTCGCGGCCGGAGGTATGTTGCAGCCCCTTGTCGAGTTGGGCGCGGTCCAGTGGGATGACTTGGCCGGGGTGGAGCCCGAGCCAACCGGCTCCCATGGCAAAGGCCCTCGTGTGGTAGGGAGAGAAGTTCGGAAAGTAGACCTTCACCCGCGGGTCGATGAGCGGTACCGATTCGCCGTTCGATCGAACAATGCGGCCACCCGAGACGAGGCGGCAGGGAACAAAGGGTCTGGCAGCGGCGGTCTGCACGTCCCGATAATTGTGGATGATGTCCAGGAAGGCTTCCAGCCTCGTTTGGACCCCGGCATCGGCGGTGTGCGCATCGATTTCGAGGACGAGGTAGGGTTTCGAGCCCAACTTCGAGGCGAGCATGGAGTGGGTGAACGCGTCGATGGTACAGCTGAAATTGCTGACGCTCAACAGGAACAAGTTGGGCTGTTGTTTCGCGATGCCGACGGCATTCAAGATCTGATTGGCAAAGTGCCAGGAGGTAGGTCCTTCTTCGCCCGGCATGAGACAGTCGGCCGGAATAACGGCCACTCCCATGCTGGAGAGTTTCTTGCCAACCGATTGTGACGCCTCCGGGGTAAAGGCGTTGTAGCTGTGGCCGGCGAGTAGAATGGCGGGCTTGCCAGCGGCGATGGCAGCATCGAGCGCCCGTTTCCCAAATTCTCGGAGCGTCCGCTCCGCATCAGTCTGTGCTTGCACAGCGGCTTCCCACGCGCTGACGGCCACCTCGCGCCCGACTCCAAGCTCCGCCACCGCCATGTCGACCAAGGCAGAGCAGGTCTCGTAGCCGTCGATGAACTCCAGCACGGGCGAGAGTAAGCGGCGATCGGGAAATGCCTTGGCCAGAAAATAGGGTCCGGCCTGTGTGATCGGACAGAGATACGAATCTTTGCACTGATTTGGGTGGGGCATGCGTACGACGTGTGGGATGAAGATCAGACCTACGCCTTTCTTGACTAGGTCCAAGACAGCGCCGTGCGCAATCTGCGCGGGGAAACAAAATCCAGAATGTGAACTCAGATCGCCCCGGGGGTCGACATCCGAGAGCATGACGTCCATGCCGATACGGGAAAAGAACGTAGAGTACAGCGGAAACAATGAGTGCGTCGTCAGGGCTCTGGGAATGCCGATGCGCGTGCCGCTCGCCATCGGGGTCGCAGGTGAACGACCCAGAGATTCGCGGACAAACGCCTTCGCGCTTTCGTAGGCTGGTCCCACGCCCCAAGAGGTGCGCTCGACACGTTCGTGCTTTGGGGTGGCGGATGGTGGAGCGGGGGTGACCTGAAAGAGCACCTCGGCCCGCTTCTCGACTAGGTCCTGAGCCGCTGCGGTCCGGGCCTTGCGCTTCCAGACATTCTCATAGAGGCTGCAACGGCCTCCGAACGGAAATCGGCGTCCGGCGACCTCGAACCGGTCGATGCTGCAGTACATCTTGCAGGCGCCGCAGGTGAACCGGCCGACTTGCTTCATCTCCGGGGCGCCGAGCGTGAGCAGATCGACCGTGTGGCTCAGCATTGCCTCGGACCGCTTCAGCGCCAGGAGCCCGACCCCCAGCGCGCCGAGCAATTCCGGGTTGGGCGGGATCACGACTGGCCGACCGACGCTGTGGGCGAACGCGTACCCGACGGCTCGGTTCAGCGCGACGCCTCCTTGCAGGAAGATCTTCTTTCCCATGTAGCGCGGGCCTTTGACACGATTCAGATAATTGCTGGCAATGGCATACACCAGTCCGGCGATGATGTTGTCACGGGGGTGGCCTTGTTGCTGGGCGAGACGAATGTCGGAATTGATGAAGGCTGCGCAGGTCGCCTTGAAGTGCACCGGTGACGGAGCGGTCAGTGCCAGGTCGCCGATGTCTGAGACCGTGATGCCGAGATCACTGTGGGCGCTCTCTTCCAGAAAGGAGCCCGTCCCTGCCGAACAGGCGTTGTTCATCGCATAGTCGATGGGCACGCCGTTGCGCAAATAGATGTATTTAGAGTCCTGTCCGCCGATCTCAAAAATCGTGTCCACATCCGGATCGTAATGCGTGGCACCTGCCGCATGGGCCGAGATCTCGTTATAGACATGTTCGGTGCCAAGGTAGGCGCCGGCGAGTTCACGCGCCGATCCGGTTGTGCCGATCAAGCCGATCGGGCGATTGCCTACTTGGTTGATCAGTGCCTGAAGACACTCACGGGTTGCCGAGACGGGATTCCCTTTCGTCCGTCCGTAATGCGACGCCACCACAGCCTGCGTCGTGGGATCGATCAAAATGGCCTTGGTCGTCGTCGACCCCGCATCCACTCCCAGAATCAACGGTCCATCGGAAGGAATCTGTCGAGGTGGTTCAGCGATCACTTGCACCCGTTCGCCATAGAGATGGAGAGGCGGGAGACGGCCCAGGCCTGGCTGTGCGGCAATCTTCGGAGAGGTCTCGCTGGGTGAGTCCTGCACGAGCAGGGCGGTCCCCCAGGCTTCGAACCAGGGGCTTTCGGGCAGCACTAAGAACTCCGTGGCGGGCAGCTTGGCGCGCAATGCCTGCAGCATCGCATTGTTACGCGTAACGCCGCCGATCAAGAGGACTCGCCTCAGCTCTCGCGTGCCCTTCTCCAGCAACGCAATTACTTTGTTGGACATGCTGTCGTGCAGCGTGTGGAGAATATCTTCGGGCGTCGCCTCGTTGCGGTTCAGCTTGTGTGTGATGTCCGATTTGCAATGGACCGAGCAGCGCGAGGCAAGAGGTACGACCTTGCCGCTGAAGGACCGCTGGATCGCCTCCTCCATGTCCAGTCCCATCCGGCCGATCTGTTGCACGAAGAATTCGCCACTACCCGCCGCGCATTTGTTGTGGGACACGACATTGCTGATCCGGCCATCCATCAAAAGGTAGACGAGGAAGGATTCCCCACCGAGCGACGCGACCGCGTCAAACGTCCCGCCCACCTCACGGAGCGCCCGCTGTACTGCGGCTACCTCGGAAATATGACCGAGTTGACCGGACACGCCGAAATACTCCGCATCGTTGAACTCCTGGCGGGCAAGTATCTCGTTGAGGATTTCGAGCGGCCGGCCTTGATGGGCCAGCACGATGGCGTTCCGTGTATCACTCCGAAGGGAGGCCACTTTTACCGTGAGGGCGCCGATGTTCACGCCGACGTACGACATAGAACTCCTCTCGAAACCGGGTAAGTGGCCTGACAGTCGACAGAGTGTGCAAGATGCCCATCAGACCGGAGGAATCTGGCTCAGAATCTCCCGCTCCGCGTCCAGCCAATCATCGAGCGCATTCCCATGCCGATAGCCGCGCTCGCTGTAGAGCTCGTAGGCCCGCTTCGCGATCAGAATATGAGGATCATCGCAGGGCGACACCGGTTGACGTGTGCGTGGAGTAGTAGTAGGAGCCGCTGCCTTGGCTGGTGAACTCACAGGCGCTCGGGCCTTTGTCTTTTTCGTCTGGCGTGAAGGTTCTAGGTTCATGGCTCTGTGATCCTCCTTAAAGCAATTGTCGATATGGACGGAAGGGAATCCGGATGAAGATGTACGTGGAAGGTGAGCAATGATCGTGCCTCATTGTTTTTCGAATAGGTAAGCATGACTGCACTCTGGCATGGTGTGAAGACAAGGGGAGCCGACAGGTGTTGTCGCAATTCGGGGCAATTCGATTCAGCCTGCTGCGGCGTTCTGCAACGACCTTCTGACAAAGTCGGTGGTCATAGCTTGCGGTCTTGCCCTGAACACTCCGTGCGTCCGGGAGACACTGGGTGGGTACTGGTCAGGGCTTCGTTGTTCTCGCCTCGGTCAGAGTTCGTTCTCGTAATTTCTTGACCAACTCCTCGTAGGAACTCTCGCGAATGATCTTCTGGAACTGACTCCGGTAGTTCTTCACCAAACTTACCCCGTCCACGACGATATCATAGGCATACCACCGACCTTCCTTTAAGAAGAGGCGATAGTCCATGGGAATAGCTGTTTTATCTGAGCGTAGTTCGGTCCTGACCTCCGCATAGGTCCCTTCGATCCGTTCCGATAGGTATCCCACCTGTTGTCCGCTGTAGTCTTCGATCTTTTCGGCGTACCGATCGGAGAGAAAACTTTTGAAGAGCTCGACGAACTCCGCACGCTGAGCCTCGGTGAGCGGAGGCCAATAGGCTGCCAACGCGCGTTTCGACATTTCCGCATAGTCGAAGCGTGTCGCGATCACTTCTTCAAGCATGCGGCGGCGAGACGTGAGTTTCGCCGGGTCCTTCAAGGCAGGGTCTTCGAGGATACTGAGAACCCGGCTCACTGTTTCGCGGACTGCTTCGGTAGGCGACTCGGAGCCTTGCGGTGCAGCAGCAAAGACGACGGACCCAACGAGAATCACCACGACAGCATCGCGAAGGCCGAATGCAAACGCCCCTGGCAGTAACCAACTCACGGCAATCCGCGAATCTCCCCCTGAACAGGTGTGGTATGTGCTCGTTGCCCGACTCGTCAATCCAACACAAACGTCATTTTCAAATCCACGCGATATAAGATGACCTTACCGTTTTCAACCACGACGTGTTGCTCTTTTGCCCAAGCCGATTTAATGCCATGGATGGTCTTGGATGCTTTGGCTATTCCTTGCACGATGGCATCTTCAAAGCTCTTGGGTGATTCGGAACTAATCTCGATGACTTTGGCAACGGACATAATACTTCTCCCTTCTTGTCATGCGCATGTGCGCGGTTGATGGCCCCTCAAACTCCGATTCGAATCCATGATCGAGTCTTCAGCAAGGTTGACGCCAGGACGCGATCGGTTGTTGTTTTGGCACCTACGCGATATCACAGGGGTTATTGAGGAGGCGGGAAATGAAGGCGAGGAGGATTGGGGAAGTCTGCGACAAGTCCCAATAATGATCTGTAGCAAAAGTTCCCAGATCAGGTAGCGTTAATGAGTTGATGAATGGACCGGACGATCATTGAGGATCGCGCCGGGCGCGGTGAGTCTCGCGACTCCTTCAGCCTGTCGTGCAATGGTATCTCTGCCGGAATAGCGAGAGTCGTCGATGGTCAGGATTGCACGCTTGGCCTCTCGCAAGGTCTTGCGAGAGTTAATTTTAGTCCGAGTGATATTGACGCATCAGTGGCATGAGTTACCTGGTGCGAGACCGGGTGTAAGGACCCGTCTACTGCTGCATCTCGCCTCATCGAGCTCCACCTCTGTGTAGACGCCTACCCCAGCCGAGTGCCTGATCCAAGAGATCCGTGCTTCGTATCTCTATAGACCAATAGACCAATCACGGGAATCCGTGAAAGATCTGTCTCTAAGCGCTGTGGCATTGAGATTGCTCAACATAGACGGAGGCAGGAACTCTATTCCATTGTCGGAGAGGAGGAGTATCGTCATGAAAGTCACACTCAGCATCATCAAAGCCGATATCGGTTCTATCGGCGGCCATATCTGCCCCTCGCAGCAAGTGCTGGGAACCGTTCGGAGCCATATTGCCCAGCATGGCGCCTCGTTGTTGATCGACCATTACATCAGCAGTACCGGTGACGATATCGCGATCTTGATGAGCCACAGGCACGGCGCAGGGCACGAAGCCGTCCATAAATTGGCGTGGGATGCCTTCCTCGCGGGGACGGAGGTGGCCAAACAGCAGGGGCTGTACGGTGCCGGTCAGGATTTGTTGAAAGACGCCTTTTCAGGCAATGTGCGCGGGATGGGACCGGCCGTGGCGGAGATGGAATTCAACGAGCGGCCGAATGAGCCGTTTCTGTTCTTCGCCGCGGACAAGACCGATCCTGGTGCGTTCAATCTCCCGCTGTACCTGGCCTTCGCCGACCCCATGAATACCCCGGGTTTAATCCTGGCGCCTAACATGGCGCAAGGCTTTCGCTTCGTCATCATGGACGTGAATCATACTGAAGGTGACAAGCTCATCGAGCTCGATGCCCCGAAAGATTTGTACAAGATCGCCGCGCTGTTGCGGGACACCGAACGTTATGTCGTGGAATCGGTCTGGTCCGTCGCCAGTGGTGAGCAAGCCGTGGCGGCATCCACCTCACGGCTGCATAACATTGCCGGGAAGTATACCGGCAAGGACGACCCGGTGATGTTAGTGAGGGTACAAAAGGATTTTCCGGCGACGGGCGAGATCTTAGCGCCCTATGCAATCGGTTCGTATGTGGCTGGTGGCATGCGAGGCTCTCACCAAATGCCCTTGATGCCAGTCCCGCTGCAATCGGGTATCAGCTACTTCGATGGTCCTCCGGTGATCACCTGTGCCGCCTTCGCCATGCACGAAGGACGGTTTACCGAACCAGCGGACGCGTTCGCCCATCCGTTCTGGAACCGAGTACGGGACACCGTCTCCGACAAAGCCATCGGCATGCGACGCCAAGGGTTCTTCGGTGCTGCCATGCTGCCCATGGCGGAACTGGAGTATACCGGCATCATGGAAAATCTGAAGGCGCTTGAACCACGATTCCGCGTGCGCACCGATTCGTGATTGCAGGATGTTGAAAATGGCCTTTCCCGACGTCGGCGCATACCCCTCGCAACCCATGAGGAGATAAGCAAGAGTGGTCTTTCCGGAGCCGTTCGCGCCGAGGAGCGCATGGATTTCTCTAGGCTGGATCGTGAGGTCGAGTCGATCAAGAATCTTCTGATCGCTCACCCTAAAGGTAAGATCGCGAATGTCTAAGAGAGGAAGAATCACGGTTGCATGCCACCTTTCTTCAACCGTTGTGCATCATGTGTCCCATGAAGCGGCGCCGATTTAGCTAGTCCCTTCTTCTACGAGTCAGTCAATGGAGCCGTAGCGTTCTGCGGCATCGAAGCAGAATCCGGTGGGGAATTAGTCCCCATTGGTTCGCTGTTCTGAAACTTCTCAGCATGACGGACCGTCATACCTACGCCTGAACCATCAATGACTTTGCGATATTCATGCGCATGGCATTGCCATTGCTCTTATGAGAGATGTAGTGCAGATACGTTTGCAGTGAAGATCGACTAGCCGCCATGGGAGGACGGCGCCCATGAGTTTTCGATTAGCGATTGGGCTGTGCACCATTATCGTCGGGGTATTGAGTTTGACGCTTTGTCAACCTCCGACACCCAGGATCGCACGAGTCGAAGTACCGCCATTCCAGGCGGTCAACAACGCTGAGGCAAAGGACATTCTCATCGCCTCTGGCCAGGCTGAGCGGATCACCCAGATCACGGACCTGGATGATCCGCTCACCAACTTCTCGATGCGTGACCGTTAGTGCGAGCTCAGGCACTCAGAAATCACGAAGAAACAAAGGGCTCACACTTCATGACGTGGCTCAATGTCAGAGCACTCTTTTGATACGATCCTCACGGGTATGGTCGTCTCGGTGCTGGTGCGGAGTTTTTGGCAGAAGGGAACATCCGATTAGCCGAAGCGCATGGTCCGGGCTAATACGAGGGCAGGCTGAGGGGCACTCAGTGACCGGCTTGCAGGCGCACCGACCGTTCGGTAGAGTATCAGGGACTTCTCGTTCCCATCGTGACGCTTCGTTTGATCCATTTCTAGGGAGAACCGATGTGGTCTCGTGACAAGTTTGTGTTGATGGGATTGCTGCTGTGGTACGTTGCTCTCTCCGTCTGGACGGCGCAGTCGCCGACCGACCCCCAGTTCTGGCTCATCTCAAGTATTTTACCGGCTGCCTTCGTGGTGGGGTTGATCGCAACGCACCGTGTGTTTCCTCTGTCCCATGCCTCTTATACGCTCATCACCCTCTTTCTGACTCTCCATGCGATTGGCGCCCATTACACGTATGCCCAAACCCCGGTCGGCCAGTGGATAGACCAGGTGTTCCATCTCGGCCGGAACCATTTCGACCGGATCGTCCACTTCAGCTTCGGCTTCTTGCTGGCCTATCCGATGGAGGAACTGTTCCGCCTCGGCGCAGGGGTGCGAGGTTGGTTGCTGTACTACCTGCCGGTTATGACGGTCTTGGGATTGAGCGGACTCTGGGAGATTATCGAATCATGGGTGGCGAGTGCCGTCCATCCGGAGCTGGGCATCACCTATTTAGGATCTCAAGGAGATGTCTGGGACGCCCAGAAAGACATTGCCGCCGCGCTCTACGGCGCTTTGCTTTGTGTGACAATCCTTGCAGCCGTCCGCGCGGTTCGAGGAACACTCCTGCCATCCCAGGCTCAGCCGGCTATCGTCGACTCATCCACATAAATGAAGGCTGGACTCCCAAGCTTTGCTCAGGCAGAGTCGAGAAACTCTCACCTGGCCTCCGCACTTCTCCTCTGCTATGGACTGCTCTGGACCTGGCTGGCTATCGCGCCGGTGAATCGAAGGGATTGGCTCCTTGAGAATCTGCTGGCTTTCGCCTTGGTGGTTCTGCTGGTTCTGACCTACCGACAGTTTCAGTTTTCAGGTGTGTCCTATGGGCTTATTGCATGCTTCATGACGCTCCATGCCGTGGGCGCGCACTATACCTATGCCGAGGTGCCTCTCGGCTTTTGGCTCAAGGACCTGTTTTCCTTGAGTCGAAACCCCTTCGATCGTATCGTCCACTTCGCCTACGGCGTGTTATTGGCCTATCCGGTGCGAGAGGTACTCATACGCCTGGCCGGTGTGCGAGGAGTATGGTCTTACTATCTGCCGGCCAGCTTGATACTCGCTCAAAGCGGCCTGTTCGAAATCATCGAATCCGTCGTGGCGGTTTTCGTGAGCCCAGAACTCGGCAGCGCGTATCTTGGCACGCAGGGCGACGAGTGGGACGCGCAGAAGGATATGGCGTCGGCCTTCGGCGGAGCCGCGCTGGCCATGATCATCACGCTCACGACATCAAGAGTCTTGAAGAAGACGGGCTATGCGCTCGATGTTTAGTAGGAGGCGGAGCGGGAAGTCCTCGGTCTCGAATGTAACGCGTAGCAGGAATGGTGAAAAAGTCCGCCAGCTTTGTTCTCGCGTCGCTCAGAGGCTCTACATACGGCTCAATGTATGCCTCGCCTCTGCGCTCGCTGCGGCCGCGCTGGACAGACTTCTTGCGCATCCTGCATGACTGTTCAGTGTAGTCTCAAGCCTCGATATCCGTGGCCGCTACAGAGGTCAGAATGAGTTGTGCCGCAGCTTGCTAGACATCCAGAATAGACGCGGATCCGTCGCGACGAATCGTGTCTGGCATGGCCATGTCCCAGCTGCGATTCTCATGTCAGGGCCAGAATGAAAACAGCCGAATTGGACGAGGACACGTTATTGTGAGGCGTTATGAGTCAAGAATCCTTCCCTATTTCTGATGAGTTTCGGAAGCGCGCCCATATCACCGAACAACGGTATCGCGACCTGTACAAACGCTCAGTCGAGGATCCTGAAGGCTTCTGGAGTGAGCAGGCCGACCGGTTTGTGAGTTGGTCTGGACGTTGGAAGAAGGTGCTGGATTGGGATTTCCAGAAAGGGCACGTCCGTTGGTTTGAGGGTGGGCGGCTGAACACCTGTTTCAACTGTGTTGACCGCCATCTGGCGACACGCGGGGAGCAGACGGCGATCATCTGGGAAGGAAACGAGCCGGACCACAGTCGCACGATCACTTATCGAGAACTGCACGAACAGGTCTGTCGCTTGGCGAACGCACTCAAGGATCGAGGCATCGGCAAGGGTGACCGGGTCTGCCTCTACATGCCGATGATTCCCGAAGCCGTCTTTGCCATGCTCGCATGTGCCCGCATCGGCGCGATCCATTCGGTTGTGTTCGCCGGGTTTTCTTCAGAGGCCTTCAAGCATCGTGTCCGGGACAGTGATTGCCAGCTGGTGATCACCGTTGATAACTATCGACACGGCAACAAGACCATCGATCACAAGGAGAAGACAGATCAGGCCTTACAGGGCTGTCCCAGTGTCAAAACGGTGCTCGTCGTCAAACGACTCGGTCTGGACATTCCGTGGGACAGTGCGCGGGACGTTTGGTATCACGAGGCTGTGGCCGACAGTTCGTCTGAATGCCCGGTGGTGGAGATGGATGCCGAAGATCCGTTGTTTATCCTCTATACCTCCGGCTCGACCGGCAAACCGAAAGGCGTCGTGCACACGACGGGCGGCTACTTGCTGTTCGCCGCCATCACGCACAAATACGCGTTCGATTACCATGAGGGTGAGGTGTACTGGTGTACGGCCGACATTGGTTGGATTACGGGCCACACCTACACGGTGTATGGTCCGTTGGCCAACGGCGCAACCACGCTGCTGTTCGAGGGCGTGCCCAATTATCCCGATTACTCTCGCTTGTGGCAGCTTGTGGATAAACACCAGGTCAATATTTTCTACACAGCGCCGACGGCGATCCGGGCCCTGATGGCGCAAGGCGATGAGCCGGTGAAACAGACCAGCCGCCGAAGCCTGCGCATGCTGGGTAGCGTCGGGGAGCCCATCGATCCCAAGTCATGGGAATGGTTCTATCGCGTCGTCGGCGAGCAGCGCTGCCCTATTGCAGATACTTGGTGGCAGACGGAAACGGGCGGGCTGCTCTTGACTCCGCTGCCCGGCGCGATGGCATTAAAGCCAGGATCCGTCGCCAAGCCGTTTTTCGGCGTCGTCCCGGCCATCGTGGATGAGAAGGGGAATATCCTCGAAGGGGTGGCACAGGGCCGCCTGGTCATCACACACCCATGGCCTGCGCTGGCTCGTACGATCCATGGAAGCCATGAGCGATATCTCAAGACCTATTTCAGCCGATTCCCCGGCCTCTATGACACGGAGGATGGCGTCAGGCGCGATGCCGATGGGTATTACTGGATCACGGGACGGATCGACGATGTCCTGAACGTGTCCGGCCATCGCATGGGAACGGCTGAGTTGGAGAGTGCGTTGGCGAAGCATCAGGACGTGGCCGAAGCCTCCGTCGTGGGGTTCCCCCACGAGATCAAGGGGCAGGGGATCTATGCCTATGTCGTGCCGAAGCTAGGTATTGCGGCATCGGAGAGATTGCGTGCTGAGCTCATCGAACAGGTGCGCCGGGAAATTGGGCCGATTGCCACCCCCGATCATATTCAATGGGCCGAGGCCCTACCAAAGACGCGCTCGGGCAAGGTCATGCGCCGTATCTTACGCAAGATCGCGGTGAACGAATTGGATGACCTGGGGGATACCTCGACACTCGCTGATCCCTCCGTGGTCGATGCCCTGATCGCACACCGAAGGGGATCCTGACAAGGGCCAGGCGCTGTATCGAGAACGCTGGGGAACACCGATGGGCCTGACGCACAAAACTTGATGGTGAATTCGACCGCTTTCCATTCCACCCATTACGCATGAAGAACGACGTTGCATGGGTCATCGCGATTTCCAAGGTGTTTTCTTCTGCCCTTGCAGGCCTGGCGCGGCAAGATCTGGTGACCTACATCTGGTTCTTTGCCACTCCTCTTTCCATTTCGTGAAAAGAGCCTTCAGCGTTGCGGAGTTCTATCTGTCGCTTGCCGTCGAGGAAATGGTCGAAGGGGGAGTGCCCGAGGCCTACAAGGACGTCAGCGAAGTGGTCGATAGGGCGGATGACGCGAGGCTGGCGAGGAAGGTGGCCTGGCTGGAACCGATGATGTGTGTGAAGGGATAGGAGAGAGGGGCCAGGGTTTCACACGACGATCGTCTGAGATACAGCGGAGGGTACAATGGTGAGGTCGGAGCAAACGGAACAGAATGCAGAAGGGAGACAAGAGGAGAAACCGCCGTTCGAAGAGCCCAGCTATTGTCTTTTCTACGGAGTGGTGGGGCCGGAGCTGTTGTATGGCCACTAGTAGCCATGCAACCTGTGCCTGGATGCGGTGGGCACGGCCGGGTCCCGATGGTTGTCTGGAGCACGAAGTGCCAAGGGCCGGAGTGGATCATCATGGGAGATCCCTCCCAGCCTTGATCCTGATGGGTGACTGGTGCGGCTCAGTATGGAACCGACACGACTGACGAAGACAACCGGGGTGTGATGCAGTCACGCGAGAGTGGAGGGAGTAAAGCAGAATCGGCATTCCACCTGCCGCTTATGAGGAGAGTATCGGGCGGATATGGGGCTGTGACGCGTGACCGGCGCCTTCGAGATGGGCGAGACCTTTTCTGTTCGTAAGAGGAGTCCAATGAGCAGCGAGAGGCAAGAAGTGGTCATGAAGCAGGGCTACTGTGCCAGAGTGGAGAGCCTCTCTCTATGGAAATTGATGATCGTACAGATGATGATCATCGTCATAACCACGACGTATGTTTTGGCTTCTGCATTGGGGCAGGTGCCTGGCGCTGAGGTTCAAGGTCCGGAACCATCGACTCAACAGTCGGAGTTGGAGGCGTTGAAAGCCAAGGTCAAACAACTGGAGCAATCAGTCGAGGACATCAAGAGAAAAGAGCCGTTGCCTGCTGAGCCGCTCTCATCGGGAACCAACACGGTCGTTCCTGCCATCAATCGGGAACGGCATCTGGTAACTGAAGATGCTGATGCGGACGCTCGGCTGGACAATGCTCCATTTGATCCAGCCCTTCGCGGATTCTTCCGCGTTCCCGGTTCTCACACTATGCTGCGGGTGGGAGGCTACATCCGGACCGATGCGATTTACGATTTTAGTCAACTCGGTAATATTAACCAGTTTCGGCCCGAGTCGATACCGACTCCGAACCTAGACGTATCAAATTACAATATGGCCGCAAGAGCCTCTCGTCTCACCCTGGAATCAAGGACAGATACCAAATGGGATGTCTTGCGTACCTATATCGAGATTGACTTTGTCGGCCCAGGAAATACTACCGAGCTTCGTCTGCGCCACTTCTACGCGCAGTTAAGAAACATTCTGGTCGGACAATCTTGGACGACATTCCACGATTCGGATGTGATCCCTGAAACTGCGGACTTCAATGGCCCGAACTCCTGGATCTTCCAGTTCAATCCGCAGGTGCGGTATACGCACCGTCTGGCAAAAGGACAGACCGTCTCTATTTCGGCCGAGCAGCCTTCTTCAGGCATCCCGCCGATTAACCCCGTGACTGCCCAGCCTGTGTCTTCGACCAGCCCTCTTCCTGATTTTGTGGCCCGGTATCGGTATGAAACCGATGACTACCACTTCAACACCGCGGGACTATTTCGGTCGGTCGGTGGTGTCAGGAGTTCTGGACAGTCGGACCATGTGTTCGGATACGGGGTGATGGCATCGGGCTTGTTGAGATTATGGGGGAGAGACAATATCGTATTTCAGGCGGTCTACGGTGAGGGGATCTCTCGGTACTTTATCGATCCTAAGAATCTCAATCTCGATGCAGGATATGACTCGTCGGGACTCCTCAAAGCCCAGCCGGCATACGGAGGCTATGCCGCGATTCAACATTTCTGGAATGAATACTGGCGCTCAACCGTGACCTATGGCTTTCTTCAAGTCAATACGACGGAGAGTTCTCCCGCCGATACCTACAAGAGAACGCAGTATCTCGATTGCAACCTCATGTATAGCCCAGCGGAGGGAATCACGATTGGCGGAGGATTTCTGTGGGGGCAACGAGTCAACAAGAACGATGTATCGGGAGACGGCTTTAGAATCAATTTCCTGTTGAAATATGACCTGGTCAGGTTGCAACAGGACGTGAAAAAAGTGCTGCCATTCTAGGATTTCATTCGACGACATTGGGTGAGTTGCGGAAGGTGGCTAGGCTGGAGCCACGTGTGTGGGTAAAGGGGTAGAGATGTGATCCGATGACGTCATGAATCTCGCCGTCCTCGTTCAACTCCTTCGGTGCGGAATGTTGGCGTAAATCGGCAAGGTCTGTCTCCCCTTCTGGACCGGAGATGAGTGATAAAACGTGTACGATCTTTTTAAGTGGAGCGGCAATCTTGCTCGCGCTGCTTCCGGCCTGTGTCTCGCCTGTCGAAGGCTTGTGGCCCCCGTCTCCGGACTCCCCCGCTCGGACCATTTTTGTGTCGCTCGATACATGGCATGCGATGATCACGTTTCCGCGAGAAGATGGAACGGAGGACTCTGAACTGACGACTGAGAGAAACTCTTCTGATTCGGGGCAGCAGTCCTCAGCACTCGGTTCTCAGCCCTTATATGAAGAGTGGGGGTACGCCGAGCGCGCCTGGTATCTGGATGGAAAGACCGGCTTGACTGGGATCGTGCGGGCTCTTTTCTGGCCGACTGAAGGCGTCGTGGAAGTTGGGTACTATGATCGAGTATGGGCGGAGCGCACGCCCCAGCCGCCTTCCGAGCTCCTTGTCTTTCGCCTAAGCGAAGAGGGCCACCGGCGATTGCGTCGATACCTGCGCGGGACCATCTCGGGTGATGCACCTGTTACCTCGGCCGGCCAGTCTATCTTCTATCCCGCAGTACATTCCTACCACCTGTTCCACACCTGCCACCAATATGCGGCTCATGCCTTGCGCGAAGCCGGCTTGCCGATCTCGCCTTCCTGGGCCATCAACCGTACCAGTCTCGCGTGGCAACTGCGACGCGCTACCAGACTTATCGAGAAACGACCGACGAATGTTCCTGCAGGTGAATCGCGTTAAAAGGCGTAACACACATGAACGGTGCTGATCTAGCCTGCGAGATAGCACATGTTCCGGGAATCTTTTCTTGGCTTAATCTCTCATTCCTGTTCGTGTTGGAAACGAAGGGAGGCCGCATCGGGTGCATTCGACTCAATCCGACTTGTATGAGGATCTTGGGGTTCGTTCGGCAAATGAACGGGAGCGGAAGTTCCTCGCACGAACCATTCATGTAACGTGCCGGGCATATGGAACTTCGACCAACCTGGATAGAGAAGTTGCGATGATCGATATAGAATGGTCGTCGTGCATCTCCTGCTGCGCCGGCTCAATAGACGTAAGCGGCGGCTGTCAGGCAGATATGCGTCTTCTGCCTTGCACGAGAAGAGGAGAGTCCTTACGATGGCAGCGGAAACGATTATCTTGTCTGTCGGAGAATGAGCTGGGGTTTCCACCATGGCGATGGCCCGCGAAATAGGCGTCCTACCAAGAGTTGACCTCCAACGATTGCTCGATGCCCTCAGTGCAAAGGGATATCGAATTGTCGGACCCACGGTGCGGGATGGGGCGGTCGTGTGGGAGACCGTCCGGTCTGTGTCTGATCTGCCGGTTGGCTGGCGTGATCACCAAGAACCGGGACGCTATCGGCTCGAACAGACCGGCTCTCAGGAAGTCTTCGGAGTTGTCCATGGGCCGCAATCACTCAAACAGTTCGTCTTTGCGCCACGCGAGCCGCTCTTGCAGATCGAGCGGACGAAAGATGGATTCGTCACGCGTCCGACGCTTCCTCAATCTGAAAAAGTCGCGATCATCGGCGCTCGCGCTTGTGATCTCGCCGGGCTAGCCGTCCAAGACAGGATTTTCCTCAAGGATTTCCACAGCGATCCCTATTACGCGGCACGCCGCGAAGGACTGTTCCTAGTCGCTGTGAATTGCACCAGAGCGCTGAACACCTGTTTTTGCGCATCCATGGAGACCGGCCCACGTGCCAAGCATGGTTTCGATCTCGCTTTGTCGGAGCTAGATGACCAGCTCTTGATCGAAGCGGGTAGTGAAGCAGGACGCGATCTTCTCTCCAACCTCTGCTTGTCTAGGGGTTCAGAACAACTGAGTGCTGAGGCAGCGACGCGTGTTGACGCCTGCGCCCAGAGTCAAGTTAGACGGTTGGATCACTCACGCTTGCCGCAGGCTCTCTATGATGCTCACGAACATCCTCGATGGGACGAGGTGGCGAGTCGATGCCTTGCCTGCACCAATTGCACGATGGTGTGCCCGACTTGCTTTTGTCATACGGTCGAGGAGACACCGGACCTCTCGTACCAGCACACTACACATGCCAGACTGTGGGATTCCTGTTTCACTCAGGAACATGGCTATATCCACGGGAAGAACATGCGCCCGACGATCAAGGATCGGTACCGCATGTGGCTGACGCATAAGCTGGCATCGTGGATCGATCAATTCGGCGCGTCCGGTTGCGTCGGCTGTGGCCGATGTATCACTTGGTGCCCGGTCGGGATCGATTTGACCGAAGAGTTGCCCGCTTTGCTGAGTCCGGGCATTCAGCCGTCAATCGTTCGTCAACGGGTAGATGGTATGTAACTGGTGCACTGAAGCCTGATCCCATGACCAATCCCTATGTCATCCAGCCGGCGACGATCGTTGAGAAGATCCGAGAAGCTGAACATATTCATACCTACCGACTGCAGCTGGTTGATGAGGAAGTCAGACGGACATTTCGTTTCAAGGCCGGCCAGTTCAATATGGTCTATGTGTTTGGCGTCGGCGAAGTGGCGATTTCCATCGTCTCGGACCCGGATGAGCCGGAGTTTCTGAACCATACCATCCGTGCGGTGGGGCGAATCACGAAGGCTATCGCCGCTCTCCAATCAGGTGATGTGCTAGGCATTCGTGGCCCCTTCGGACAGGGGTGGCCGCTGGACGAGGCACGTGGGCGTAATGTGGTGATCGTGACCGGTGGTCTGGGATGTGCCCCAGTGGTAGGAGCCATCGAATATATTTTTAAACGGCGCGAGCAGTATGGCTCTATCAAGATCCTTCACGGCGTCAAGACTCCACATGACCTGCTCTATCGTGAGCGGTTCGATCAATGGCGGCGCGCTCCCGATACGGAAGTCCTTTTGGCCAGCGGTCAACCGGACAAGACCTGGAGTTATCACATCGGTGTGGTGACGGAGTTGTTTGAGGAAGTGGCGATCGATTCCATGAAGAGCATCGTGCTGATGTGCGGACCGGAGATCATGATGCGTCTGGGCGTACCCATCTTGATGAGACGGGGCATTCCTGAAACCGCCATCTACCTGTCCCTGGAACGGCACATGGAGTGTGGAATCGGCCTCTGTGGCCATTGCCAAATGGGTCCGTACTTCTTGTGCAAAGACGGCCCGGTCATGCGGTACGATCGAGTGGCGCAGTGGTTGGGACAGACAGGCGTGTGAGGCGAAGCCATGTCCAATCCTGAATTGAGGCAGCGGCCAAGACTGGCGGTGATCAAATTCACCTCCTGCGACGGGTGCCAGCTCAGCATCTTGAATCTTGAGGACGACCTGCTGGCATTGGGCCAGGCGCTGGATATCGCCTATTTCCCAGAAGCCTCGAGCGCGATGAATGCGGGCCCATACGACATCGCGCTGGTGGAGGGATCCATCACCACGGCAGAGGATGCCCATCGCATTCTGAACGTCCGACAGCAGGCGAAGGTCCTGATCACGATCGGAGCCTGCGCGACAGCCGGAGGCATTCAGGCGTTGCGCAACTGGGGAGATATCGAGGTGTTTAAACAGGCTGTCTATCCCAGGCCGGACTATATCCAGAGTCTCAGCACCTCCACTCCCATCTCGGAACATGTCCACGTGGATTTCGAACTGTGGGGCTGTCCAATTGATAAAGGTCAGCTCCTGCGGGTCATCACGGATTTGGTGGCTGGAGTCCAGCTTCGCCTGCCGGCCGACAGTGTTTGTCTAGAGTGCAAGCGGCGAGGAAATGTGTGCGTGGTGGTTGCGAAGGGGATGCCTTGTCTTGGGCCGGTGACCAGGACTGGTTGCGGGGCGATCTGTCCTGCTATGGGGCGGGACTGTTACGGCTGTTTTGGCCCAAGCGAAGGCGCAAGGAAAGGGCCAGGTCTTCCACCCAACACGGCTTCCCTCGCGAGGCACTTCCATGAGGGACTGCACCTGATCCCGGTCGAGGTCCTCCGACGATTTCGTGGTATCAACGGTGCTGTGGACCCCTTTCGGAATGAAAGCACGGTTTGGGAGAACAAGGGGTAATAGGTGAGGAGTAGAGGGTGACGGGCAAAGAAGAGGCGAGGAACACGAGAACGATTGCCGTCGACCTGGTGGCACGCGTGGAGGGTGAAGGCGCGCTCCGTGTCACCGTGAAAGACGGCACCGTCCAGGACGTAGAACTCAGAATCTTCGAGCCACCCAGGTTCTTCGAAGCTTTCTTGCAGGGACGGCATTACAGCGAAGTGCCAGACATCGTCGCGCGGATCTGCGGCATCTGCCCCGTGGCGTATCAGATGAGCGCAGTCCATGCGATCGAGCAGATTTTTGGCCTGCGTGTCGAAGGGGCGTTGCGAGACCTGCGGCGGCTCATCTATTGCGGCGAGTGGATCGAAAGCCATGCGCTGCATGTGTACATGCTCCAGGCGCCGGATTTTCTCGGGTATGACAGCGGCATTGCGATGGCGAAGGATCATCCGGCTGTGGTGACCCGAGGCTTGCGGCTCAAGAAGGCCGGCAATGCGATCATGACGTTGTTGGGCGGCCGTTCCGTGCATCCGGTCTCCGTGAAGGTGGGTGGTTTCTCGCGGGTGCCCCGGCGCAGCGAGCTGGAGGAATTGAAAGATGAACTTCTGTGGGCGCGCGATGCGGCGATCGAGACCGTGCGCTGGGTCGCAGATTTCGACTATCCCGATTTTATGCCCGACTACACATATGTCGCGCTTCGTCACCCTGATGAGTACCCCTTCAATGAAGGTCAGATCGTCGCCTCCAGCGGGTTGCAGATCTCGGTCAACGAGTTCGAACAACATTTCACCGAGCATCAAGTAGCCTATTCCACCGCGCTCCACTGTGCCCTACAAGGCTCGCCCTATCAGGTCGGCCCACTGGCTCGTCTGAACCTGAATCAGGAGCATGTGACGCCGTTGGCCAAGCAGGTGCTGGCTGACAGGGAACTGTCGCTCCCGTTGCGGAATCCGTTTCACGGGATCATTGCACGCTCGGTCGAAATCCTCTACGCGCTGGAAGAATCACTGAGCCTTATCGAACGGTACGAACCTCCACCCTTGCCGGCGCTCCCGGTCGTTGTTCGACCAGGCACTGGCATGGCCTGTACGGAAGCGCCACGGGGAATTCTCTACCATCGATACCAGGTAGACGGCGACGGTGTGATCCGTGAAGCCAAGATCGTTCCACCGACCTCACAGAACCAATCTCGTATCGAACAGGATCTGCGTCTGTTCATGCCACGCCTGTTGCATCTTCCCGATCAGGAGGTAGCGCTTGCCTGTGAACGGGTCATCCGTTGCTATGATCCCTGCATTTCCTGCGCGACGCATTTTCTGAATCTGGAGATCACACGGGAAGGGGTAGCGTGAAGAAAGACAGTCCTCATTCATCCGCTATTCGGATCATCGGTCTTGGTAACGGCATGCGAGGCGACGACGCGGTCGGACTCGTGACGGCTCGCCGGATCCGACAAGAATTCGGTGACAGAGTCGAGGTGATCGAAGCGGAGATGGCGGGCATTGACCTTATCGACCTGATGAAAGGTGCGTCCGTCGCGATCCTGATCGATGCAGTGCGCAGTGGGAAGGCTCCTGGCAGCGTCCATCGACTCGATGCTTCGGTGAGCCCGATCGGTGGACAAGTCTTTCCTCGCTCCAGCCATGCCATCGGGGTCTCGGAGGCGATCGAGCTGGCCCGAGCAATGGACGTCCTTCCAGCTACCGTCATCGTGTACGGAGTTGAGGTAGGGAATACGGAAATCGGCCAACCGTTGTCGCCCCCTATGGGCGAGGCGTTGGATCAAGTCGTGAAACAAATCATCCAGGAATATGAAGCCTGTCATGCATGAGTTTCATCTGATGACACAAGTCGTGAAGGCGGTGGGGGACAAGCTGAACGGAACTGGATCCGCCAGACTATCCGCAGTGCGGCTCAAAGTCAGCGCACTGTCTCACTTGCTGACTCATGATCATTCCGCATTGCAGATGGCGTTTGAGCTGGCTGCTCGTGGCACGAAGGCCGAAGGTGCGGCATTGGAAATCATCCCTGTCCCAGGAGAGGCTTGGTGTCCCCGCTGTACTCGAGACACAATGGTTACGGAATCAGAGCATGTCTGTCCGGTTTGCGGAGATGCGGTGATCGCGAGACCAACAGAACCGGAAGTCGTGCTCCACGAATTGGTAGTCCAGGAATGAGTGACGCTCTTGCACAGCGCCTGCGGGTCGAGGTGGAGGGAACGGTGCAAGGTGTGGGTTTCCGCCCGTTCGTCTATCGGCTGGCACGTGAGTTGGGGCTGACCGGGTGGGTTCAGAACACAAGAAACGATGTGCTGATCGAAGTAGAAGGGAACTTACCGGTCGTCGAAGAATTTCTCCAGCGGTTGCGCACCGATGCCCCGTCCTCGGCCTCCGTCGAGACAGTGAGCACGATGATCGTTCCAGTACTCGACGACGCCGGCTTTTCGATTAACCAGAGCGCGGAATCCGGCCAACGAGTCCTCGTCATTCCTCCGGATCTCGCGACTTGCGCCGACTGTCAGCGTGAGCTCGCCGACCCACACGACCGTCACTTCCGGTATCCATTCCTCACCTGCACACAATGCGGTCCACGCTATAGCCTGCTCACAGCAATCCCGTACGAACGGTCCAATACGACCATGGCTGGGTTCGAACTCTGCTCTGCCTGTCGCACTGAGTACTCCGCCGAATCAGACAGGCGCTTTCATGCGGAACCAATTGCCTGTCCGATCTGCGGTCCAAGCCTATGTTTGTGGGATGAGCAGGGCCACGAAACCGCGAAAGATGAAGCAGCCTTGCAACAGGCAGCGACTTTGCTCGAACAAGGACTTGTCGTCGCGGTGAAAGGGCTGGGTGGATTTCAACTCTGGGTCGATGCGAAATCAGAGGAGGCTGTCCGGCGCTTACGGGATCGGAAACGAAGGCTGGAGAAGCCCTTCGCCGTGCTGTTCCCGTCCATTGACGCGATCAGAGACTATTGCCTGTTGTCGTCAGACGAGGAAGCGCTCCTCTGCTCGCCGCAAGCACCGATCGTCTTAGCCCGCAAGCGGCGAGATGCAGTCCTCACCGATGCCGTGGCGCCGAGCAATCCTTATCTGGGTGTGATGCTGCCAGCAACACCGCTCCATCATCTCTTGATGGCGTCGCTCGGGCGTCCTATGGTTGCCACGAGCGGCAACCGATCCGAAGAACCGATTGTGACGGACGAGCGAGAGGCGCTGGTTAGACTGAAAGGGATTGCCGATGCACTGCTCGTACATGACCGGCCGATCGCGAGGCCGGTTGATGATTCGGTGGTGCTGGTGGTTTCCGGAAAAGTTCAGTCGGTGGATGGGGAACAAAAGGAAAAACCAAGAGCCGATGTAATGATCATCCGGCGGGCGCGAGGCTATGCGCCTCTTGCTATCCGCTGGCCTGACAATGCGACAGATGGAGGAGCGCAAGGTCCAATTCTCGCCGTCGGTGGACATCTCAAGAACACCATCGCTCTTCTGACAGGTAATCGTGTTGTGCTCAGCCAACATCTCGGAGATCTTTCTACCCTAGAAGCGGACAGGGCCTTCCGGCAGGCCGTGGAGGATCTCCAGCGACTACTACACGTGACTCCTCAGGCCATTGCTTGCGATTTGCACCCAGACTATCGTTCGACCACCTTCGGGCGGGAACTGGCCACGACCTTGTCCGTCCCGTTAGTTCCAGTGCAGCACCACCATGCTCACGTGGCCTCTTGTATGGCGGAACACAAGCTCGACGGCGAGGTTCTTGGTGTCGCCTGGGATGGGGCCGGCTATGGAGGAGACGGTCAGGTGTGGGGCGGAGAATTCTTCATCGCTGGCTATCGACAGTTCACAAGGTTTGCCTCCCTCAAACCCTTTCGGTTGTTGGGCGGAGAAGCGGCCATGAAGGAGCCGGGCCGATCCGCCGCTGCAGTATTGTGGGAATTGAAGGGCGAAAACATGCTGGAGCATGATCTTCCCTCTTGGGGAGTGACACACGGTCAGCGGGTGCAATGGGGAAGTCTGCTCCGGTCCGGCGTCGCGTCACCTTGGACGACGAGCATGGGGCGGCTGTTCGACGCCGTGGCATCGCTCACAGGCTTATGTCATCAGGCGTCCTTCGAAGGGCAGGCGGCCATGGGCGTTCAGTTTGCTGCGGAGCAAGCAGTGGAGGCTGGTGGAGTCACGGTCGAAGGATATCCAATGGATCTGGTGCCCAGTGATAGTCCAGACACCAAGTGGACGGTCGATTGGCGTTCCATGGTGAGCGCCATGCTGGACGAGCTTCGCCGAGGCTGTCGTCTCGAGCGCATTGCCGTGCGGTTTCATGTGAGTCTTGCCAACTCGATTGTTCGCGTGGCGCAAGTGGCTGGGTTCCCTCGTGTCGTCCTGACCGGCGGCTGTTTCCAAAATCGGCTGCTCCTGTCACTAGTGAGACAACAGTTGGAGGTAGCAGGATTTACTGTCTATAGCCATGCGCTGGTTCCACCCAACGACGGCGGACTCTCACTTGGGCAGGCCGTGGTTGCTGCTCACCAACTGAAATTGACGGTCAACATGGGAGGGAGAGCCTAGAATGTGTCTCGCAGTCCCGGGCCGGGTTCTGAACATCGAAGACGACACGCTTCGTATGGCGACGGTGTCATTCGGTGGGGTCACGAAATCCATTTCGTTGGCCTTAGTGCCGGAAGCAGTGGTGGGTGACTATGTCATCGTCCATGTCGGGTTTGCGATCAGCAAGCTGGACGAGGAAGCAGCGCGACGAACGTTGCAGACCTACGCCGACCTAGCGGCTTCGGGATCGGTAGATGCGGTGGATTGATATCGCGCTGGAAGTAGATAGGACTTAGAGAGCGTGCAACGGCTGCCTCATGCCCATACAAACGTATGGCTATCTAGGTTTCTTCGTGTTAACCTTCACCGATGGCGAAGGCCCAATTCGAGTGGGACTCAAAGAAGGATGAAGAAAACCAAGACAAACATGGAATCTCCTTCACAAAGGCCCAGTTCGCCTTTGCTGACCCACGCCGCGTGATCGCGGAAGATCTGTCTCATAGCTCAAACGAGCAGCGGCATTACTGTTTTGGCTGGGTCGATGGCGGAGTCCTGACCGTTCGATTTACGTTTCGCCATGATGTCATTAGGATTTTTGGAGCCGGCTACTGGCGGAAAGGCAAGCGCATCTATGAGCGAGAAAATCAAGTACACCGACGAACCTCTCGGAGATCTCAGGGTCGTTCCTGATTTCCTTCCTCGGCCTGAAGAACTGGTCTTTCGGGACGAAGGTGTCAAGGTTACCATTGCGTTGAGCAAGAGAAGCGTCGAGTTCTTCAAGGGTGAGGCGCGGAAACATAACACGCAGTACCAGCGCATGATCCGCCGGCTGCTCGATGCCTATGCGGAGCATCATTCGCGCTCTCGAACTTCACGCTCGACTCGAACACGCCAAAAACTAGCGCGCGCCGGGTAGTTCAGCGCCTGCTGATGAGGACTACCACTAATGGCTATGCACAATCCTCTCCATCCCGGCGAGTTCATTATCCAGGTCTATCTGGAGCCCAACAATCTGAGCGGCCGCGAACTGGCTGGGAAACTCGGTGTGGCAGCGTCAACGCTCAATCGCATTCTGACGGGTACGAGCCGTGTCAGCCCTGAAATGGCGTTGCGCCTGTCCAAGGCGCTTGGCCGTTCTCCGGAGAGTTGGCTTGCCATGCAGTATAATCATGATCTCTGGCACGCCAAGCAGCATGTGAAGCTCGGCAAGGTTGGGAAAGTCAGGCTCACGGCGGCCTAGAAGAAATTGGCGGCCAAGTCGGCAGGCGGTTGAACGGGGAAACGCGGGGGCGTCCAAAACAGGCTGATCGCCTCGCTGAAATTGCACTCTGACACCTAATTTCTCTCTTGCAGCGCTATGCTCCAAACAGTCGGTGACGTGGTAGACGGAGAGCAAGCGTCATATCTGCCTCTTACACGGATTGTCTCAATCTTGGGGTAGCCGCCATACTGCTCACCTTGTTGCGGGGACGGGAATGTCTAAATCGACAACAACCTACTGGAACCCATTGGCTCCCGATCAACAAACTCGCTGGACTCCAATCAAAGGTCTGGAGGGGATGGCCGAGGAGATCACCCTGAGTATCGATCCGGATACGGGCGAATACACCAGGCTGACTCGTTTCCTGCCGGGGGCCGATACGTCGGCGTTCGGAGGAAAACTCCATGCGTACCCGGAAGAGGTCTTCATCGTCAGCGGGCGACTGTACGATCACGCCTTCAATCGCTGGCTTGAAGCGGGAGAGTACGCAAGCCGCCCTCCCGGGGAACAGCATGGTCCGTTTAAGACCGATATTGGGTGTGTGGTGCTCGAAGTGTCATTCCCCAACAGGGTGGCGGGCGGAAAGAACAGCTAGCGGGGAGGAACGCAGGCGGCCCAAACGGGCTGATTGCCTCTCTGAAATTGTACCCTGACCCCTATTGGGCTTAAACGAGGAGGAAAGTAATGGATGATAGCGACGGGATGTTGTTTGTAGCTCATTGGACGCACACGCCTGAGAATTGTCCTGGAAGAAGTAAAGAGGGAGCCACGATGCTCAATGAGTTCTGGGCCAAGCGGGACCTCGCCGCCAAGAAAGGGGTGAAGATCCTGAGTGCCTATGTGGCGGTTACGGAGCATACGTACTACATCACCGTTCAGGCCAAGAATTATCAGTCTCTCTTGGAATTTTTCGAACCGTTGGCGTCGACCCAAACCGGCGCATTTCATCCGGTTACGACGATGGATGAATGGACGAAGTACATTGATCCGAAGAGATCCTGATGAGTGGCTCTTCAGGACGGACATAAATCCGGCAGCGTGGCGCGACAAGGTCACGCACGAGGCAGCCGTCAGGTTGGTCGCTTAGTCGTATGCCGTATTACAAGGTCCGGCCGCTCTCAGTGCAGTGCCAACGAGTCTGGCGTTATGCTTGCAACATTCAATCAATGGCGTGTGATACCGACCGACAGTTTTTAGCTCTTTACATATCAGCCTAAGCATTGTTGGACGGTGAGAACAGGCATCTAGGTTCAGAGCATTGCAATGCCGCCACGCGAAGATCCAGCGGAACGAACCGGTTACCTGGGCTACTTCTATCGGGGATGGCGCCCGACCCGCCTCGGCAAGCTTTGGAGCAGGATGTTCGCTTGGGTCTCCGGACTTGGCCTGGTGCCAGATACCTTGCTCACTTTGCAGACGAAGGACAGGAGCAATGGGCGCGTGTTTGCCACCATCCTCGTCGTTGCTACATACCAAGGCCAGCGCTACCTCGTCTCAATGCTCGGAGACGGTTCGGAGTGGGTGAAAAACGTCCGCGCGGCGGGCGGAAAGGTCTCTATCAAGCGTGGTCGGTCGGAGCCGGTTCTGCTTACCGAGATCCCGGTTCAGGAGCGCGCGGCAATCCTCAAGGCCTGGTGCCAGGTTGCCACAAGCGGCCGCCAGCATCTCCCGGTCTCGCACGAAGCGCCGATCTCCGCCTTCGAAGCAATTGCAGGTGACTACCCGGTGTTTCGCATGGACACAGCTCTCTAATTTTAGGAGTTGGTAGAACGCTCAACCTGTCCACAACCAGCACGCTAAGCTTCCTATGATGTCATGCGCCGATCAGAATTTGTTGAGTCGGACCTCCTAGTTGTTCTCCTCACACCGTATAAGAACCCATGATACATAGCTCCATAGGCGCATCTCGTTGAAACGCCAACGTTATGCAGGTATGCTCGGAACAGCCAGTCGAGCGGAACACGGCATAGTCAGCTCCTATGCGGATCGGCCCGTACAGTGCTAGATGCTATAGATAACAAAGCAAAATAGTATGCCAACGATTTCCATGTTTTACGGCATTCTCATTCGGATGTTCTTTCGAGACATCGAGAAACATCACATGCCACACATCCATGCCGATTACCAAGGCCAAGTGGCAGTGTACTCAATTCCTGACGGAACGCTTTTGGCCGGTGGTCTGCCCCCGAATAAGCACAAATTGGTTATCGCATGGATTGAGATTCATCAAGAAGATTTGCTGGCTGACTGGGACTTGGCTGTCAACGGTAAGACACCTTTTCCAATCAAAGGACTTGATCAATGAGAATTGTGGAACTCCAGGCACAACCGAACTGGGTCCTCTCCATTGTGGCGGATGATGGCTGGGTTGGCCGGTTTGATGTCAGCCCGTATCTACAGTATGAGGCGTTCGTGGCGCTTCGAGACGAGACCGAATTTAAGAAGGTCGTCAATGGCGGGTACTTCGTCGAATGGGATTGTGGTGCCGACTTGTCAGCAGACACGATCGAGGCGCGCTGGCAGGTGGTGGGAAAAGTAGCGCGGCAAACAACTGCCTAACAAATCGCTCCAGCGTATTCTGATCTTATTTCTCCAGACCGAGGGTTTCAACCATGAAGCTCAACTATCCTCCGAACACCGATTCGCTATTGATCGATCTTTCTGAACGACCGGGCGTGGAAATCCGTGAAGTGTCAGAAGGCGTCGTGCTCGATTACGATTCGAGTGAACGGCTGGTGGGTATTGATATCGACGATGCTACCAACAAGGTCGAACTACAAAAAATGATCCTCAGCAAGCTTCCCGGCAAGATCAAAACCGAGGCTGCTTGAAAAGCCGCTTTGACGACTACCGTACCGATGATAGTAGAAAAGCATAGAAGAGATCAGAGGTCTTCAAAACTTGCAATAGCACCAGGCCTGGGTAATACTAAAAAGCCTTTAACCTGATCAGCCACTGACAATCATGTGGCTGAGATTCGCGCAGATATAGAATCTTAAGTCCGGAGTGATCAGTAAGCGTGGAACCTCTCGCCACACTGATTTCCAAACGTGGCGTTTCAGTACGGCTCACGCATGAACGGTGGAGTCACATTGTCGAGTCGCATGATCATCTGGCAGGACACCTCGATCTTGTCGTGGAAACGGTTGGTGATCCGGATTGTATCGTGACCGGCATCAAAGACGAACTATTGGCGGTCAAGCGTTATGACCAAACCGCGATTGGCGCGAAGCATGTCGTGGTCGTCTACAAAGAACATGGGCAGGATGGGTTCGTGATCACAGCATTCATGACTTCGAAGATCGATAAGCTGCTCAAGAGAGGCATCCAATGGCAGAAGTCATAGACATCCTCAGCCTGGTCCCGCATTCATTGAACCTGCGTTCCAACCACCTGTGGCTCGATTACGATGACGAAGCTGACGTGCTGTATATCAGCCTGAGAAAACCGCAACGGGCGACCGACAGCGAAATGGACGGGCGCTTCGTCTATCATTACGACGGAAACGAACTGGTCGGCGTCACCGTCCTGCATGCTAAATCCAGCGCGGGGGCAGACGCCGCCTAGGCTCTCGCCAGTTATACTCTTTACAGCCGGGTTACATTCTTCCCACGTCCAACGTCTTCCTAAAGGACTTTACGGCCGCATCTCATTGAAACGCCAACAATGGTGCGCTATGCTCGCAACAGTCGGATGAACAAGGGTGTAATAACGCTGGCCCCAGTCGCAGATCAGAAGCAATGGTCAGTCAAGTCGGCAGGCAACTGGAAGGGCAAATGCGGGAGGGCTGAAACGGGGCTGATCGCCTACCTGAAATGGCACTCTGAGCCCTATTCGGGTGCTTAATCACATTTCTCTTGGCGTCTGACGCTGGGTACCTACTGTGGCGAAACCGACAAAGAGATATATTGCCTGTTGCCTCGTCTTCGCAACCGCAGTTTCGCAAACGGCGATCGCACAATCGGTAGAGAAGACTCTTCAAGACATGGCAGCGCAGGTTAGCAAGAATCTTCCAATGATGGTGAACGCCCAAGTTCAAGCGACTGCCGTAGCTGCTGCTGGAAAAACCATCATGTACAAATACAACGTCCTCATAACGGCGGCGGACATTAACAAGTCGCGCCTCAAGAATGATCATTACGAAAACGCCGTGAACGGCATGTGTTCAAGTCCTGGGATTGCCAACTTGTTTAAGCAAGGCGCGGTTGTCACGTACCAGTTCTACGATAGCCGCAATTCTTTCCTTTTCGAGTTTTCTCTAAGCCACAGCGATTGCCGAGTAAGTCGATGAGGAGCTCAGCGCCTGCGCAATGCCAACGGAAATACCGGGCAGGTCTCTATGCGTACGCGCCGATGACCACCATGTTCATCTGTTAGTGGAACCGGACTAAGAGGGGCCTCGGCCGCATCATGCAAAGCGTCGGGCGACGGTATGTCCGTTACATCAACGATGCGCATGGGCGTACGGAAACATTATAGAAAGGCCGCTTCAAGAGTGCGGTGGTGAGCGGGATGAATATCTGATCATGTGCAGTCGGTACATTGAATTGAACCCGGTCCGAGCAGGAATGGTTCGTCACCCGCAAGATTACCGATGGAGTAGCTATCACAGGTGCGCGTTGGGGCATCCAGATGACCTGGTCGATGAGGACCCTGGTATGTCAGTTTGGGAACACTACGCAGGATCGCGTGTGTGTCTATACCGACCTGGTCGGAGGGCTCCATCTCTGACAAGGAATGGGAACTCGTTCGACGTGCGACGCAGCAGGGACGAGTGGTGGGAAGCGACGCCTTCCAAGAAGAAATTGGCAGCTAAGTCGGCAGGCGACTGAAAGGGGAAACGCGCGGGCGTCCGAAACGGGCTGATCGCCTCTCTGAAATTGCACTCTGCCCCCTGGAAGCCTCGTTTGCCGGTGAGCCGCTGAGCTGTTAGGCATTCATTCCATTAGGAGGAAAAATGAAAAAGAGTTCAATCATTCTTATCGCACTGTCCCTTGCATCATGCGCCGCTATTGAACCAAAACAGTTTATCGGCCCCAATGGGAAAATCGCTTATTCAATGCGCTGTAGTGGCATGGGACGTACACTTGACGCCTGTTATCAAAAAGCCGGAGAGGTATGCTCGAACGGTTACACCATTATCGATCGAGCATCGGGGACAGTTGCGGTACCGGTAAACGGCTCAATCATGGCGGCCCCTCAACACAACTTGGCGATAGAGTGTAAGTAGCGACTGCCTAACAACTTCATCAACCCGGACGTGCAAAAACGCCGCTTCGCATTGCTTTTCCCTGTCAGTTATGACGAAGCGTTAGGCGCTTAGGAGAGAGGCATCTTGGACGCCAAAGATCTTATTCTCGCGGTGGGGGTACTGGTTACTCTCGTCCTCGGATTTTGGAATATGTGGGCCAACCTGTACACGAATAAGCGCACCACCTTCATAAACACGGTCACGAGTCAACGCATCAAGTGGATTGAGCAACTCCGACAAGACATCGGTGCTTTCTGCGGGCTGACCTACCACTGGTCCCACACTGACCTCGAAGGGAAACCCAGTGAGGGAGATCTTCTCAAGGAAGTCGACCGCCTTCGCCACGTCATCCGCTTGCGCTTGAACCCAAAGGGCGAGCACGACCGCGCGATCGAGGCGCTGATTGAAGAAATTCCGAGGTACACGGACCCTTCACGCCAGAAGGAACTCACAGCCGCTTTGGAGCGCCTGGTTCGAGTTAGCCAAGCGCTTCTAAAGGAGGAATGGGACAGGGTCAAAAGGGAATCTGAGGAGGGGCCACTAAGTGACCGCGCCTAACAAGTCAATCGACACGGACGTCCTATCGATGAGCTTCGCCCGCCTACTGTCCGCCAGTCATTTCCAACGTTGAGATGACGCCTGATTTACAAGGATTAGTATCGATGCTTCGCCACTTCTTCAAGGTCCTCAGTCTCCATGAAGACCCAAATTGGACCTCAAATAATCGCCGGTAATGATGTGAGCAACGAAGCTTCCGGGGATCACGGTCATGAAGTACGTGGATGAATTTCGCGATCGAGCCGTGGCGGCGGCGCTGGCGGAGCGGGTCAAGCAGGCGGTCACCAGGCCTTGGACGATCATGGAGGTCTGTGGTGGGCAGACCCACGCGATTGTGCGGTTCGGCCTTGACAGCCTGTTGCCGAAAGATCTGATGTTGGTTCATGGACCTGGTTGCCCCGTCTGCGTGACATCGGTGTCTTTGATCGACCAGGCCGTCTGCCTCGCCTTCATGCCAGGAGTGATCTTCTGCTCGTTCGGCGACATGCTGCGCGTTCCCGGTTCTCGTGGGGATTTGTTTGGAGTGAAGGCAGCGGGCGGGGATGTCCGGATCATCTATTCGCCGTTGGATGCGCTCGAACTGGCCCGAAAGCATCCCGATCGTGAGATCGTCTGTTTCGCTGTGGGATTTGAAACCACAGCCCCGGCTTGGGCCATGGCGGTCACGCAGGCGAAGCAGTTAGGGATCACGAACTTCAGTCTACTGATCGCCCATGTGTTGGTGCCTCCGGCAATGGAAGCGATCCTGTCGTCGCCGAAAAATCGCATCCAGGGTTTTCTTGCTGCTGGCCATGTCTGCACGGTGATGGGGTACGAGGAGTACGAAGCTCTCGCGCAGCGATATCGAGTCCCCATCGTCGTGACTGGGTTTGAGCCGCTCGATGTGCTCGAAGGCGTGGTGATGCTGGTGAGTCAGTTAGAGGAAGGACGAGTGGAGGTCGAGAATCAGTACGTACGAGCGGTCAGCCGGGAAGGGAATCGACAAGCGAGGACCATCGTCGAGGAAGTTTTTGAACCAGTGTCACGGGCATGGCGCGGCATTGGCGAAATTCCAGCGAGCGGCCTGCGCCTCAAGCCGGTCTACGGTGCCTACGACGCCGAAGTAAAGTTTCAACGTGAACTGGCGCAGCTTTCAGTAGGCATTGAAGATCCGGAATGCCAGAGCGGGCTGGTTCTCCAGGGATTGCTCAAGCCGATGGACTGTCCGGCCTTCGGGGTTCGTTGCACGCCGGAACAGCCGTTAGGTGCGCCGATGGTGTCGAGTGAGGGAGCCTGTGCCGCCTATTATCGGTATCGCTCCCATGCCACAAGTAAGGTCTAGACGGAAAGAGCGAGCAAATGACTGCTTGAGTTCTAACTCCAAGTGCAACACTGCAGGGCCTGAAGGGCTAAGGTGTTGTCATGACAAAAAGAGGCTACACACACTTGAGTTCGGAAGATCGTGAGACTGTGAGTCTGGGCCTCACCCAAGGAGAGTCGCTGCGCGCGCTGGCGCGGGTCTTGGGCCGAGCGCCGAGCACGCTGAGCCGCGAATACGCCCGCAACACGACGCGAGGCCATCCCTATCGGGCCTGCACCGCACAGACCCAGGCGGTTACCCGAGCCCGTCAGCCGCGGCGGTCGCGCAAACTCCTGGATCCCTGGCTGTGGCAGTATGTCCAGACACAGTTGACGCAGGGCTGCTCGCCCGAACAGATTGCCGGACGCCTCCGACGCGCGTATCCTGGCGACATGGGGAAACAACTGTCGGCGGAGACCATCTATGTGGGCCTGTATGTGCTGCCCCGTGGCGAACTGAGGAGTGAACTGCTGGCGGCACTGCGTCAGGCGCGCAAGGCGCGCCGGCCTCGGGCGCGCGGCACCGACCGACGCGGCCAGATTCCCAACATGACGCCCATTGCCGAGCGCCCCGCCGAGGTGGCCACCCGCACGGTGCCTGGCCACTGGGAGGGCGATCTCATCAAAGGGGCTCGCAATGGGTCGGCCGTCGGGACCCTGGTCGAGCGAACCACACGCCTGGTCATTTTGGCCAGGATGGACGGGACCGATGCCACGAGTGCTCGAGAGGGCTTCACCAAGAAACTCCGGCACGTGCCGGCACTGCTGCGCAAAACGCTGACCTATGATCGTGGGAAAGAAATGGCTGAGCACGAGCAGTTGGCCCAGCGGCTCGCGATCCAGATCTACTTTGCCGATCCGTATCGCCCCTGGCAACGTGGCACCAACGAGAACACGAATGGCTTGCTGCGCCAATACTTGCCCAAAGGCACGGACTTGTCGGGCTACAGCCAGCGCGAACTGAACGCCATCGCCCATCGGTTGAACACGCGCCCGAGAAAATGTCTCGACTTTGCCACGCCCCTGGAAGTCTATGCGGAACTCCGCTCTCATTCACCCGTTGCACTTGGAACTTGAAACCGCCCTGTGTATGACAACAAACCATTTGAACCGACTTGCCCACTGCCGATCTCGGCAAAGAACACCGTGCAGCTTGCGCATGGTGGGGGCGGTCGGCTCATGCAGGAGTTGATTCAAGATGTATTCGTGCGGGCCTTTCATAATCCTATGCTGGCGCCCCTGCACGACGGCGCAACCTGGCCGGTGGAGAAAGGCACGCTCGCGTTCACTACTGATTCGTATGTGGTGCATCCGCTGTTTTTTCCAGGTGGTGACATCGGGAGTTTAGCGGTCAATGGCACGATCAACGATCTAGCTATGTGTGGAGCCAAGCCGCTCTATCTCAGCGCAGGATTCATCCTTGAAGAGGGCCTCAGTATGGACGTGCTCCAGCGAGTGGTGAACTCCATGGCCGAGGCCGCGAGGGTGGCGGCGGTGCCGATTGTGACCGGCGATACGAAGGTCGTGGATCGTGGCAAAGGTGATGGAATCTTCATCAATACGTCCGGTGTTGGTCTGGTGCCGAACGGTGTTCGTGTGCTGCCGACGTTGATCAAACCGGGCGATGCCATTCTCGTGAGCGGTGACCTCGGCTCTCACGGTGTGGCAGTGCTCAGTGTACGGGAAGGTCTCACGTTCGAGGGCGACATCAAAAGCGATTCAGCACCGTTGCATCACATTGTGGCGGACTTACTCGACAGCAGAATCGACATCCATTGCCTGCGCGATTTGACTCGTGGTGGACTGGCTAGCGTGCTGAACGAACTGACTGTGGCGGCAAAGGTCGGCATGATGGTGGATGAGGCGGCCATTCCTGTGAGCGAACCGGTCCGTGGAGCCTGCGAGCTGTTGGGACTCGATCCACTCTATGTGGCGAATGAAGGACGCTTCGTCGCGATCGTACCGGCTCTACAAGCCGAAGCCGCGCTCGCTGTGATGCGTCGGCACAAGGCAGCCAGCCTGGCGGCTCATATCGGCATGGTGACGGATCGTGACCCTTCCATGGTTGTCCTGCGGACTGTTGTAGGTACGCATCGTGTTCTCGATCTACTCTCAGGCGAGCAACTTCCGAGAATTTGTTAGCACCGTCTGAAATCTCCCGCCTTCGTTGGATTGTTCTGAGTGAACTGTCGCATTCTGCGACAGTGATTCGTGAGCCTTCCGTGGAGTTTTTTCCGGCGCTAGGGATGGGCCGCACTGGAGACGGTGCGAAGTCCTGTCCTTTCAACAGCTTCAGCTTTGGCAGGGAGGGCTGTACCGTTAGCTCCAATGGCACAATGATTGCGCAGGATATTTTCAACGGTAGTCCTATTGAAGGAGGGGCCTGTGACTTCACGATTCATCGTCTTAGGGGCATTGCTCGTTCTATCATGCCAGCCGGTTGCCTATGCTGCTTCGGAGCAGATGAAAGGGAGTCCGCAGACGCTGCGCGAACACTACAATCTCCAGGAAGGCAAACGCCTCTACGAGCAGTATTGCCGGTTTTGCCATGGCGAACAGGGGAAAGGAAAAGCCTTCGATGTGACTCCGCCGCCGGCCGATCTCACCAGCCCCACTGTTCAGCAGAAGTCAGATTTCGAGCTCACACAGATTATTCACGGGGGTGAGCAGGACACCGTGATGGGGGCCTGGAAATGGGCTTTGTCTGACAAAGACAAGCAGAATGTCCTGCAGTACATCCGAGCGTTGGCTCGATGATGACCAGCTGAGATGTGATCGCCATTACCCATTACAATGTGAATGTCGTCGCGCACGGGATGGAGAGACGGGGCTGACAAGATTCGTGTTCCGAACATGAGCCTCCCATGCCCAGTTGTCGGAAGTATTCCGTGTAGTACAATCATCCCAGGCCCTCAGCTCACGGTTTCGGTATGGAAACGTCTGACACTGATGATCAACACGTCCAGCCCTAGATGTGAAGAGAGAAAGAGTCATGGCGATCAGTCGATGGCCTTGGGCCGAAGAGGTCTGCTGCTGTGCTGCATCGTCGTATCGGTATTCTCTGGCTGCGCCTCACCTGAATCGATCGACCTGGATTCTTTTGACCCGTCACACAATCAGATGGAGATCGCCAACTACTATCGCAATCAAGCTGTTGCGATGCGCGAGAAGGCCGGCGCGCAAGCGACGGCTGCTGTACGTTATGAAGCCCTCTTTGGACCAGAGGCCGACTTAGTCTCCGGTGCCAAGTCATTGGCGCACTATTACGAGCAGACGGCACAGGAATTAGAACGAGTGGCTCAAGCCCATGAGGTTGTTGCCAGGAACAAGCGAACGCCTGCGGCTGTTCGGTAAGTTGTGAGATTGGCCGCAACGCATACGATAAGAAAGAGGAGGGATCTATGAAACAGTCTTCAATCGTTCGTCTCCTACTTATACTGATTCCTTTACTGATGACCCTTCAGAGTTGCAGTAGTACGGTGTATCCAGGAAGTCGAGGGTTGAGGTGGTCTCCCCTGAGCAGTGGATTAGCGAAAGAACCGCTCAAGGAAGGAATCTACTGGCGAGCGCCGTGGAATGACGTTTTGGTCTACGACACGCGATGGAAAAGCTTCAGGGAAAAAGTCGATGCCTTGACCGCAGATGATCTGCCGGTCACGGTCTACGCGACCATCACGATGCGCCCGGCACCCGATGAAATCTACTTTCTGGCCCAGGAAGTAGGGCCTGAGTGGTACAAGCAACTCGTGCACCCCCAACTCTTGTCGGCTGTTCGCGGGGTTGTCGCCAACTACTCGATGGTGACACTTCCGGAGCGCAGCAGCGAAATCGGCAATAAGATCGAAGCCGTCGTCGTTGAAACACTGAAAGGTCGCCATTTGGATGTCTACAACGTGGCGCTTTCCGAAATGGAATTTTCCCAGATGGTTTTGAGGGCCATCGAACAGAAGCAGGCGAAGGAGCAGGAGAAAGAACAGAAGGACTTCGAAGTGGTCATTGCTCAACGCAACGCTGAGATTGCCAGGATTCAAGCCAAGGGCGAGGGTGATTCGTTGAAGATTCGGGCGGAAGGCGAATCCGACAGCATGAAGATCCGCGCCGTGGGGCAGGCGCAGGCGCAGGAAGTCATCACCAAAACGCTGACGCCGGACTATTTGAAGTTCAAGCTCTATGAAAACCCTAATTCCAAGACCATCATCGTACCAGAAAAGCTCAATGTTCCACTGATTCTGAGTCCTGGCGCCGATCACCCGCGATAGGAGTCGTCATGAGGCTCGCGCAGTATTTCGAGCATGCCTATGATCCGAAGACTCTCACGGTGCGACAAATCATGGAGGGAGTGGTCTGTACGGTGAGCCCTGAAACCAGGGAGATCGCGATTGCGGAGATCATGTCCGAGCGGAATTTTGGGGCAGTGCCCGTCGTGGAACGTGATTCAACGCTGGTCGGTCTGGTGTCTGAATTCGACCTGTTACGGGCCATCGACGAGGGTAAAGATCTTCGCCAGATCATGGCCGAAGACATGCTCGTGCAGGATTTCATCAAGCTCCTTCAACAGCAACACCTTATCCGAACTCCGGTTGTGAAAGGGAACAGGTTGGTCGGGATCGCCACGAGACGGGATGCAGTGTTCGCCTATGTGAAGGTGATGGCCCCATACTGGAGACCGAGGAAGGGCGGAGATAGATAACTCTGGAATGTGCCACACGTAAGCTGAGTTTTGGTTGGAATCTCGGAGTGTTGCGGTGTGACCGCAAACGCGCGCGCGTCGATCAAGACGACCTCAGCAGTCTCGTAGAGGACCCCTTCCTCACCTCTTAAGAGCCCAAAACTCTCCTTGCCCTCTTTGCCGATCGAGCACAAAGGTCACGTTCAGATCTACGCGATACAAGGCGAGTGTGCTGGTTTCGACCACGACCTGTTGCTCTTTGCTCCAAGCTAACTGGATGCCGTGAACCGTCTTGGATGCTGTGGCTATTTCTTTCCTTCCTGGTCTTAGCTACCCGGCGTATACGTAAAATAGCTGTGTGTCGAATTTGGCCTTGCGGGGTCTCTCCCAGTGGACTAGAATCAACTTCTCTCACCATGACACCCAAAGCCGCCAAAAAAGAGCGTTGGGTGAGGGCACGACCGCTTTCGCAGGCACCCCACGCCGAAGATCGGCAAGGGAAGGCGGTCGAATCGGCACAAGACAATTTCTTCGCCGAAGCCTTCCGCCTAAGCCCGCACCCGATCGGTATTACAGACCTCGAGACAGGGCTCTGTCTCGAGATCAATGACGCCTGCCTAGCCACATTCGGCTTTCGCCGGGATGAAGTTATCGGAAAGACGACGTTGATCTTGGGCATCTGGCCTGATCCTCATGATCGGGCCAGGCTCATCGATCGATTGAAATCTGAAGGGTCGGTCCGAAACCTTGAAGTGTCGACGCGGATGAAAGATGGGGAGCTGCGACAATTTCTCATCTCGACGGACTTGATCACACTCAGAGAGAAGCCTTGCCTCCTGACAATCGGCAATGACATTACCGAGCGCAAGAGGGTTGAGGAGGTGCTGCGTCGGACCCATGAAGAGTTGGAACAACGCGTCCAGGAAAGAACGGTCGACCTCGAGCGAACCCATGCGGCGATGCGGGATAGTGAGGCGCGCTTCCGTTTGTTCATCGAACATGTGCCAGCTGCCATTGCGATGTTTGACCGCAACATGTGTTATTTAGCGGCCAGTCGCCGGTGGATGGAAGACTATCAGCTCGAAGGGGCTATCCTCGGCCGATGGTACTATGACGTGCTTCCGGAGATTTCATCACGATGGAAAGAGATCCATAGTCGCGGACTGGCCGGAGAAATTCTGAGCGCAGATGAAGACCGGTTCATTCGAGATGATGGCTCAACGCGGTGGATTACGTGGGATGTTCGCCCTTGGTATAGCGGCGATGAAGTAGGCGGAATTGTGATTGCCACGGAAGATGTGACGGCTCGTGTGGAGGCACAGAACGCCTTGCATGAAAGGGAGGGGCGGTCCGACCAGGTCATTCGGTTGGCTAACTTCGGCATTTTCGATCACGACCACCGCACCGGGATGATGTACTGGTCCTCCGCTATGAGAGAAATCTACGGAGTGGGACCCGATGATCCCGCGTCTTTCGAGGGGTATGTCCAGTTACTCCATCCGGAAGACCGCGAAACAGTCGTCCTGGCTATCAAACAGGCCCAAGATCCTGCTGGTGACGATCTCTTCTCGGTGGAACACCGTGTGTTGCTCCGCGATGGGAGTGTCAGGTGGGTGAGTTTCCGATCATGGACGTTATTCGACCATGAAGGTCCAGAGCGTCGCCCTACTCAAACCTTGGGGGCGATGATCGACATCACGAAGCGCAAACAGGCCGAGGAAGCACTGAAAATAAGCGAACGCCGATTCGCGTCCTTTATGGATAATTTGCACGGCTTTGCCTGGATCAAGGACGCTCAGGGACGGTATCTCTACGTCAATAGACTCTTTGAAGAATCCCTCCTCAAAAGATTGGATTGGAAAGAAAAGACTGCGCGTGAGTTGTGGTCTGAGGAGATCGCCGTACAGTATGAGTTGAACGATCGGAAAGTGCGGGAGACCAGGATCCCTCTCCATACGGTCGAGCCGTTCGTTCAGGATGGGGAGTTCCGGCACGCGCTTGTGAGCAAGTTTCCCATTGTCGATCATAAAGGTGCGCCGGTGCTGTTGGGAGGTGTCGCCGTCGACATCACCGAACGCAAGCAGGCGGAAGAGGCGCTTCATCGCAACCAGCTGGAATTGCATCAGCAGCAAGTGCAATTGGAAGAACTGACGTCCAAGCTGCTGGCGGCGCAGGAGCATGAGCGGAAGCGAATCGCCCGTGATCTGCATGACGACGTGAGCCAGCGATTGGCCGCCTTGGTCTTGGAAGTTGCATCCTTGGAACACCACCCTTCTACGGTACCCGGTGAACTCACTCGAGCGCTGGCGCCACTTCGTGAACAGTTGGAGCAGCTTTCTGACGATGTGCACACACTCGCGTATCGGCTTCATCCCTCGCTGCTGGAGCATGCCGGATTGCGCCCGGCGGTCGAAGAGCATGTTCATCAGGTTTCTCGGCGCACGGGCTTGCCCATTCATCTGAAGATGCTTGATGTTCCGGAGGCGGTGCCGCTTGATCAGGCAACCTGTCTCTTCCGCGTTATGCAGGAAAGCGTTCAAAATGTGGTGAAACATGCGCAGGCAACGACCGTGACGGTCCAGCTCCGAGGGGCATCAAAGGGGGTGGGTCTGTCCGTCATTGATAATGGGAAGGGATTTGACCCACAGGATCTGCGTACTCATCAACAAGGGCTGGGATTGAGCAGTATGGAGGAACGGCTGCGACAACTGCATGGGTTCTTTCGAATCCAATCTCGCCCATCCCACGGCACAAAGGTCTGTGCGTGGGTACCGTGCGAGGTGGAGGTCACATGAATCGCCCCCGTATCCTGATGGCTGATGATCACGCCATTGTCCTGGCTGGACTTCGGAAACTGGTGGAAGCCGAGGGCGAGGTGGTTGGTATGGTGGAGGACGGGCGAGCGTTAGTGGAAGCGGCGCAGCAGCTTCGTCCCGACATCGTGTTGCTAGACATCTCGATGCCGTTGCTCAACGGACTCGATGCAGCGCGCCAAATAAGTAAGCTAGTGCCGGAGAGCAAGCTGATCTTCCTAACCATGCATGCTACCCCCACCTATGCGACCGAAGCCTTTAAGGCCGGAGCCTCCGGCTATCTGATAAAGCGGTCCGCCGCCGTGGAGCTCAAGCAAGCCATCCAGGCGGTGATGCGAGGACAACACTACATGACTCCGCTTATCACGAAAGATGTCTTGGCAGCGACACTCCAATCTCCGGATGGCCAGTTCAATAAGCCATTGGTGACCTCTCTTACCCAGCGGCAACGGGAGGTGTTACAGCTTGTCGCCGAGGGAAAAGGTACCAAGGTCATTGCCTCGATCCTGAATATTTCCGTAAAAACTGTGGAGTTTCACAAGTTTCGCATTATGAGTGAACTCGATCTTCACTCGACGGCCGAGCTCGTCAAGTACGCGATTGGCGAAGGCCTTGTGAGCGTGTCGTCCTAGTCGCGTCCACTGGTCACGCATACTACCCGAGGTATAATCGTGTGCGACTGCTACAACATCATGAATTCATCTACTAGTGTTACCATTCAGTACTAGTAATCTACCCGCATCTTTCTAGTGGGCTTCCTAGTTCACAAAGTCCGTCATATATCCTTACTATTAGTTAACGAAAGAATTAGTCCGTTTTTGGATGTTGATGTACGCGATCACTATTTATTCGAGTAGGTAGGTTCTTC
>Ga0209824_10000136_pt1 | contig 51472 bp, 51 predicted proteins | sample VDWuncwatermetaG_FD_184124 | JGI IMG/M metagenome (GOLD analysis project Ga0209824, IMG submission 184124) | Wastewater microbial communities from Netherlands to study Microbial Dark Matter (Phase II) - VDW unchlorinated drinking water (SPAdes)... ...
CGTACATGACCATGGTAATCACTCCTTTTACTCCTGCTTAAAAATTAAGCAGAATACGTGAATTACCTGGTCAAAATTCAACCAGCACAATGACCCTTATATGGTCAAAATTAAGTCAGCGGCAACAATGCCATGAGCATGAGGGTTGCGAATGTTCTAGGCATTGATCCTGCCTTCGTGGTTGCCAGCATGCACGCTCAACGCGCCAAGCGCAGCGAAGAAAAAAAACTCTGGGAACGCATCGCAACGAGCATGGCAGGCATGGCCGCAGCCCTTGCCGTGATCGCCCTGCTCCCCTTCATTTGGCTAGATGGTAGCGAAGGGTATTTTTTGGCTATCCAATTTGACACTTTATACATTATGCGAAGTTAAGTGTTACATCTTACTCGTGCATGCACCATAAAAATCACATATTTCCACCTAAAAACAACATGTTAAAATTATTGGATGTGACTTCCCCTACTTCAGCAACCGAAATTCCTCGAAGCTTGGAAATTTCCTCAGCTACATGTTTCACATAAGCAGGTTGATTTAGCTTGCCACGATATGGCACTGGGGCTAAATACGGGGAATCTGTTTCGATCAACATGCGGTCCAGTGGGATTTTTTGCGCGACCTCTTTGATAATTTTTGCGTTTTTAAATGTTACGATGCCCGAAAATGAAATGTAGAAATTCATCTCAATTGCAGCCAGTGCAACGTCCAGTGTTTCAGTGAAACAATGCATGACCCCGCCGATTCCAGCCGCGCCTTCTTCAGCCATAATCCGCAGCGTATCTGCAGCAGACTCTCTTGTATGTATAATCAATGGCTTGCGGCAAATTTTGGCTGCGCGTATGTGGGTGCGAAAGCGTTCTCTCTGCCATTCTAAATCGCCTTTTAGCCTGAAGTAATCCAACCCCGTTTCACCAATTGCGACAACTTTTGGGTGTTGAGCTAATTGCACTAGCTTTTCTATGGTTGGCTCAATCTCAGATTCGTGGTCTGGATGTACGCCTACCGAAGCATAAATATGCGGATACTTTTCTGCAAGCTCTTGTATTTCATAGAAACTGTCCAGATTAACCGAGACACATAAAGCATGGGTAACTTGATTTTGGCGCATGTTGTCCAAAACCTCGTCCATACGCTCAGCTAGCTCTGAAAAATTAATATGGCAATGGGAGTCAATAAACATTATGTGGCTTTCAGCATAGTTTGCTGGTAATTCAGCAAAATAGATTCGTAAAGCAGCTTTAGATTGAGCGGATGCGAGGCCTCTTTTCTAGCGATAGCCAATTTAGATTCATAATTCAATAGCCTATGCACATCCACCTTAATCGACAAGGCATGAATTGAATCGGCATACGCTGTAAAGTAACGAATGTTGCCTGTGAGCTTGGCATTAGTAAGATCATGGCACCATTGCTGCAACCAATTGATTACTTTAGCAGGCTCAATATTTTTGATTTGTTCTGCCAAAATAAAAATGTCCATTTTTTCCGGATGCATCATCGCTCGTATAACATGCTGATATTGCTCAACCGATTGTGCATCTTCCGCGGCCAAGCGCAATGCAAGCAGGGGGGCAAAGCCTGTTTGAGCAAGTAATGCTTGAGGGTTGTTAACATTTTGTTTTTGCAGCCAAGCTGTGGAGATTTCCGGTGCTGGCAGCGGTGCGGAAAAGCTCAGGCAGCGACTGCGAATGGTAGGCAATAACCATTGCGGCTTGTTGCTTATTAATATAATCAACATCTTACTGGGGGGTTCTTCAAGAATTTTAAGCAACGCGTTTGCAGCATTATTGCTCATTGATTCTGCAGGATGAATCACTACTACCCGATGCCTACCTTGATGCGCGGAAAGGCTGGAAAAGTCTGATAAAGCCCTAATTTGCTCGATGGTGATTTGTTTGGCAGGCTTTTTGTCCCCCTCTTTTTCGTCCTCGTTGGCTGATAATGCCGCTGATTGAATTAGCCTAAAATCGGGGTGGGATTGCTGACTAAACCAATGGCAGGCGGGGCAGCTTTGACAGGCCTCCCCCCCCTCCTTTAATTGCTCGCACAATAAAGACTGGGCGATATTCATGGCAAAATCAAATTTACCCACTCCCTCGGCTCCTTTTATTAGTAGGGCTTGGGGCATCCGAACGCGCAACGCGATCCAGCGCGCCCATAATGCGTTTTGCCAAGGATAAAATTCAGTCATTTTATTTAATTAACAATTGTTTGAGATGATATCCTCAAGAATATCTTTAACTTCATTGGGTGTACGCGTCGCATCAATCACAATAAAGCGTTGTGGATGCTGCAGACTGCGCATCAAATAAGCCTGTCTGACACGCTCAAAAAAGTTACTCTTTTCTTGCTCGAAGCGATCCAATGTTAAGTTGTTTGATAACCGTTGTCGCGCGACTTCAACAGGCAAGTCAAATAATAGGGTCAAATTGGGCTGAAGGTCAGCATGCACCCAATGCTCAAGCTGCGCCAATTTTTCTATATTCACCCCCCTGCCCCCACCTTGGTAGGCAAAACTGGCATCGCTGAAGCGATCTGAAATCACCCATGTACCTTGCGCCAATGCCGGCTTAATCACTTGCGCTACATGCTCTAGGCGGGCAGCAAACATCAGCATCGCTTCCGTTTCAGCATGCATGGGGTGATTTAATAAAATTTCTCGTAGGCTCTCTCCTAACGGTGTGCCGCCTGGCTCACGGGTCAGCAGCACCTTGATCCCGCGCTGCTGCAAGATTTCGGCAAACCAAGCAATATGGGTGCTTTTCCCCGCACCGTCTATGCCCTCAAATGTAATAAATTTCGCCCCAGTCATTTTGGAGCTCATTTTTGATATTTATTCACAGCATTATTGTGATCGCGTAATGATTTTGAAAATTCCGAACTGCCGTCGCCTCGAGACACAAAATATAAAGCTTCCGTTGCAGCAGGTTGCGTGACCGCCTGCAATGCCGCTAGCCCAGGCAGAGCGATGGGTGTGGGTGGTAGGCCATATCGAGTGTAAGTATTATAGGGTGTGTCTTTCAACAAATCACGACGACGTAGATTTCCGTCAAATGTTGCTCCTAGACCATAAATAACGGTTGGATCTGTTTGTAGTTTCATACCTACTTTCAACCGGTTAATAAAAACCCTGGCAATCATGGCGCGGTCTTGTGCTTGTCCGGTTTCTTTTTCTACAATGGAGGCAAGAATCAGTGCTTGATAAGGCGTTTTAAAGGGCAAGTTAGGCGCACGCGTCATCCAACTCACATTTAAATATTTTTGCATGGTTTGTTGAGCTTGCTGCAACACAACCAAGTCACTAGTTCCACTAGTAAAATAATAGGTATCTGGGAAAAACAATCCCTCCGCATGGCTTTCTGTTAGACCAAGACGTTGCAAAATATCCTTGTTACTCATACCCAATGTGTCATGCCTAATATCAGGATGTACATTTAAAACATCTCTTAACTGATTGAATGTCCAGCCTTCTATAATACTGATCTGCGCTTCCGCTACTTGACCTTTATTAAGCAATTGCAATAATTCTAATATGGAAGGAGTGCCTTTGATTTGGTAACGTCCAGCTTTAATTTGGGTGGATAAACCCAATACGCGCCCTACTAGGGTGAATACGGGCCCATCAATTTCGCTATTAAGAATCCCTATTGTTTGTAACTGCTGAGCAATGCCGCTTAAGCTGCTGCCCTTATCTACTGTAAATGCTACAGGCAAATTAGTCAGGGTTAGCGGGCGGGTGGCCAGATAGCCAATTGTGCCCATTAGCAATATAAAAATTGCACTTAAAATCGATAGGATGCGCTTAATTGTCCTCATGACTCAACCATTCTTGTATTTTCCGACTAACAGGGAATTGGCTCCAAGTTTTTGTTTGCAGCTCGCGTACTGGCCATAACCCAATGAGGCTATTAACTAAAAATATTTCATCCGCTGTCAACAATTCGGTTAAGCCAAATGGCTCAATTTTGCATGTTAATCCATGCTTGGCCGCCCACTCAATTACCCTGTCGCGTTGTATTCCAGCCACGCCACAATTAACCAAGCTAGGTGTATATAGGATGCCTGCACGTACCGCAAAAAGGTTACTGCGCGTGCCTTCAATGACATTATCTGCCATGTCCAACATCAGCCCTTCGGCAATCTCAGCATCGTTCCATTCTGCTGCTGCCAAGACATTTTCAAGTCGATTCAAGTGTTTGATTCCAGCAAGCTGAGGTTGGTGCGCCAAGCGTAGCTGGCAAACTCGTAGCTTAATGCCTTGGGCATAGAATGTTTCTGGAGAGGGATACAACGGAAAAATACTTAAAATGCGTGTCGGTACGGTATCGGGTGTGGGACGATAACCCCGCGTAATTTGCTGACCTCTGGTAATAATGATTTTGGCTATGCCATTGACATGCTGCTGAAGCAGCGACTGCAACTCTTCGCTAAGCAAGGCAGCACCGGGACAGGTAATATTTAAGCGTGTGCAGTCTTGCCGTAATTTTTGATAGTGTCGAGGCCAATGCAGGATGTGCCCGCCGGATACGCGCATGGTGCGGAATACTCCGTCGCCATAGAGCAGCCCGCGATCATAGACACTTATTTGATCCGCCAGCATTGGATTCACTGGCTTGCCATTAACTATGTGCATGGTAGATTCCATGCTGGCAGTTAAATCTTACGGAAAACCAAGGTACCGTTTGTTCCACCAAAACCGAACGAATTGGACATAGCTACATCCATTTTCATATTACGCGCAGTATTGGCAACGTAATCTAGATCACACCCTTCACTTGGTTCATGCAAGTTGATGGTGGGGGGCGCAATTTGGTGATAAATGCCTAATATTGAAAATATGGCTTCCACGCCACCTGCCGCACCCAATAGATGACCCGTCATAGATTTGGTTGAACTGACTTTTACCTTTTTAGCGTGCTCGCCTAGGCACAGCTTCATGGCCATCGTTTCGGCTAAGTCGCCTAACGGGGTGGATGTGCCATGTGCATTGATATAATCAACTTGGTCTACATTTAGCCTTGCATTACGTAAGGCATTACGCATACAACGTGCCGCGCCCTCACCGTTTTCACTGGGTGCGGTCATGTGATAGGCATCTGCACTCATGCCGTAACCCGCTACTTCAGCATAAATTTTTGCGCCGCGGGCTTTAGCGTGTTCGTATTCTTCTAGTACCACTACACCTGCGCCTTCACCCATCACAAACCCATCGCGGCCTTTATCCCACGGACGGCTGGCGGTAGTGGGGTCATCATTGCGCGTAGAAAGCGCGCGTGCAGAAGAAAATCCACCCATCGCAAGCACCGAAATGCACGACTCAGAACCGCCGGCGACCATAACATCTGCATCGCCATATTCGATGATACGTGCCGACTCACCAATGCAGTGAGCGGCAGTGGTGCATGCGGTCACCATCGCTAAATTGGGGCCTTTAAATCCGTACATGATCGACAAATTACCAGCAATCATGTTAATAATCGTTCCCGGAATAAAGAATGGAGAGATTTTACGTGCGCCGCCCGCCAGATAATCGTTGTGCGTATCTTCAATCATGGGCAAGCCGCCGATGCCAGAGCCGATATTTACACCGATACGCTCGGCATTTTGCTCGGTGACCTCTAGTCCTGCATCTTTCACCGCCTCCATGCCAGCCACTAGGCCATAATGGATAAAAATATCCATGCGCCTAGCCTCTTTCGCGGATAAATATTGGGTGACATCGAAGTTTTTAACCTCACCCGCTATCTGCGAAGCAACAGGGCTAGCATCAAAGCGCGTAACGCGGGTAATACCCGATTTACCGTCAACAATGTTTTGCCACGCTTGGGGAATGCCAATACCGACCGGGGAAACAATCCCCATGCCAGTGACGACAACTCTACGCTTCGTTGAGCTTGGATTCACGCGGATATACTAGAATTAATGTAGGATGAAGTTACTTCGGATTGGCATTGACGTAGTCGATAGCCTGCTGCACGGTAGTGATTTTTTCTGCGGCTTCATCTGGAATTTCGCATTCGAATTCTTCTTCCAAGGCCATAACCAATTCAACTGTGTCTAAGGAATCTGCACCCAAATCATTCACGAAGGAAGATTCATTTTTTACTTCAGACTCGTTAACACCCAGTTGCTCAGCGACGATTTTTTTGACACGTTGTTCAATACTAGACATGTAACTCTCCCTACAGTGGTTAAAGTTCAAAAAGCTGCGGCATTCTATCAAACTTGCCTTAATTTCCCAACAAATAAATGCGATACAAAGCGTGGAAAATAAAATTTAAAATGTGCACTTCAGACACATTAGTGAAAGTTGGCGGGAGTTAACTGCTAATCCATATGCAAACCGCCATTTACATGCAATGTTGCGCCCGTAATATACGCCGCACTTGATCCAGCCAAAAATATGACGGCGGCAGCAATATCTGCCACTTGGCCTAGCCGCTGCAGCGGCACATCCTGTAATAATTTTTCACGCTGCTCAGTAGATAGCGCTTCGGTCATATCGGTTTCGATAAATCCTGGAGCAATGCAGTTAACGGTAATGTTGCGGCTGCCAATTTCACGTGCCAACGATTTGCTAAAGCCCATCAACCCCGCTTTTGAGGCCGCATAATTAGCTTGTCCAGGATTACCCGTGCTACCAATGACAGAAGAGATGTTGATAATGCGCCCTTGGCGTGCCTTCATCATAGGTCTGAGCACTGCGCGGCTCAAACGAAACACGGATTTTAAGTTGGTGGCCAGCACATCATCCCACTCATCTTCGCTCATACGCACCAGCAAATTATCGCGGGTGATTCCCGCATTATTTACCAAAATAGAGACCTCGCCATATTTGCTCTTAATCGTGCCGAGCAATTGCTCAATTTGTATTGGGTCGAGTACATTTAATATTAGGCCGCAACCTTTAATATCAGCAGCATTCATATATTCACTGATGGCATCCGCACCTTTTTGCGTGGTGGCAGTTCCGATCACCACTGCACCTTGCTTACCCAACTCTAGCGCAATGCCGCGCCCGATGCCACGGCTCGCCCCAGTTACCAATGCGATTTGTCCTTGTAAGCTCATTTTATTCCCCCGTTAAAGCGGTCAAAACAGTTTTAAAAGCAGTATTATCAGATAGGGTCAACGCTTGTTGGTTACTGTCTATGCGTTTATTCAGACCAAGCAGTACGCGGCCTGGCGCGCACTCCACATTATGCGTGATGCCTTGTTTTCCAAAATATTGAATGGTTTCTACCCAGCGCACAGGGGAATATAGTTGCCGCACCAATGCATCTTTAATGGCAGCGATATCACTGTAGCTCGCCACATCAGCATTGTGTATGACAGGGATACTTGGGGTTTGAAAAGGGATGTTTTGTAAATATTGACCAAATTTTGCTGCTGCGCCGCGCAACAAACTGCAATGCGACGGCACGCTCATCGGCAGCATTACCGCTCGCTTTGCACCGCGCGCTTTAGCTAATTCCATACCACGCTCTACTGCCGCACGATCGCCGGCAATAACGACTTGTCCGGGCGTATTAAAATTAACAGCTTCTAACACTTCTTGCTGCGCCGCTTCTGCACATACAGCGCGCACTGTGTCGTCATCTAATCCAAGAATAGCCGCAATGCCACCGCCCCCTTCCGGTACAGCCTGTTGCATACATTCGGCACGATAGCGCACCAACGGCAGCGCGTCGGAAAAACGTAACGCCCCACTGGCTACCAACGCGCTGTATTCACCCAAACTATGCCCAGCAAGCATGTGCGGCATGGGGGCTTGTAAACTTTGCCAAGCGCGAAATACCGCCACACCCGCAGTGAGCATCAGTGGTTGCGTATTCACTGTCGCGTTGAGTTCCGCATCTGTGCCTGCAGCGGCCAATTTCCATAAATCTTGTTTGAGAGTTTCAGACGCTTCAACGAAGGTGTCCTGCACCACTGAAAAATCGCTGTAGCCATCCATCATGCCGCGTGATTGGGAACCCTGCCCTGGAAAAACAAATGCAAATTTATTCATAGCTATTCAAAAATAAATATCGAAAATTTACCACTTCAATAACACTGCACCCCAAGTAAATCCACCACCTACGGCTTCGCATAATACATGCTGTCCAGCCTTAATGCGCCCATCGCGCACGGCTGTATCGAGTGCCAAGGGAATAGATGCAGCCGAAGTATTGCCGTGCGTCGCTACGGTAATCACAACCTTGTCTAAGCTCAAATTAAGTTTTTTTGCGGTGGCTTCCATGATACGGATATTGGCTTGGTGCGGCACCAACCAGTCAATGTCGGCATGAGTCATTTTGTTTTCTGCCAGCACCTCTTCTACCACCTCACTCAATACCGTCACTGCAAATTTGAATACACTTTTACCATCCATCGTTATAAAGGGATTATTTTGCACCGCACCATTTCGAATGCTGCCTTTAGCCGAGAGCATTTCGCGCTGGCTGCCATCCGCGTGTAATTTTGAAGACAAGATGCCTGGTGTGTCGCTGCGCTGCAATACGACTGCACCCGCGCCGTCGCCAAACAACACACAAGTGGTTCGATCATTCCAATCTAAGATACGCGATAAAACCTCTGCTCCCACCACCAATGCGTTACGTACTTGTCCGCTACGAATAAACAAATCAGCTGTGTTCAGCGCGTAAACAAAGCCGCTGCACACCGCTTGCACATCGAATGCGGCGGCATTTTTGTTACCCAATTTATCTTGGAGAATGCAGGCGGTGCTGGGAAATATTTGATCGGGCGTGGTGGTTGCAACAATGATTAAATCAATATCATCTGCGCGTATACCGGCTGCTTCCAGTGCGCGAAGACTGGCTTTTAGAGCCAGGTCGCTGGTGTTTTCTTGTTCATCCGCGATATGTCGCTGAGTAATGCCGCTGCGGCTAAATATCCAGTCATGCGACGTATCAACTATTTTTTCAAGATCAAAATTTGTTAAAATTTTTGCGGGAAGATAGCCGCCTGTACCGATAATTTTTGAATACATTAGGAGTCTCCTGCCGCGTTATTTTGTTTGATATGCCAAGCTTCAAGATGGGTTGTAATTTGATGCAACATGCCGCCACGCGCTTCTTCGGCGGCACGTTCGATAGCACACAGAAATGCCAGTGTATCTGCCGAACCGTGACTCTTCAAAACAATGCCCTTCAAGCCTAATAAACTCGCACCATTGTAACGACGATGATCGACACGGCGCTTAAATTTTTTCAATACAGGCATGGCTATAAACGCAGCAAATTTAGTAAATATATTTCGGCTAAATTCCTCACGTAAAAATCCGCCCAACATTTGCGCTAAGCCCTCAGTTGTTTTTAACGCGACGTTTCCAACAAAACCATCACACACAACAATATCGGTTACGCCCTTAAATATATCGTTGCCTTCAACATTGCCGTAAAAATTCAGGTCGCTACGGCGCAATAATTCAGCTGCCTGTTTAACCACTTCCGTTCCTTTAATGTCTTCACTACCAATGTTTAGTAAGCCGACTGTCGGCTTATTTTTATGCTCAATCGCGCTCACCAAAGCGGTGCCCATTAAGGCAAACTGTAACAAATGTTCTGCATTGCAATCCACATTTGCACCCAAATCCAACATGCAAATTTGGCCTTTAACGGTGGGTAAAAAGGAAGCGATAGCAGGTCTATCTATGCCGGGCAGCATTTTCAACACATAGCGTGCCGTAGCCATCAACGCACCGGTATTACCCGCGCTGACGCAAGCCATGGCCTCACCGCTTTTAACCATATTAATGGCCACGCGCATGGAAGAATCTTTTTTATTTCGCAAGGCAAGCTGGGGAGATTCATCCATCCCTACGATTTCACTCGCGGGATGAATGCGTAAGTGAGGCCCGACAGATGTGTTAGCAATACGTAATTCAGCCTCGATGGCTTCCGGTAAACCAACCAGAATAATGTTATCGTCAGGATGTTTTTGCAAATACTCCAGCGCGGCAGGAACCGTAACGTGCGCCCCATGATCGCCGCCCATAGCATCTATCGCTATTGTGACATCCACCGAGTAATCCTCGTGATTTGATCGTTAAAAAATAGGAAGGACAGCATAATCATGCTCAACCGGCCACTAGCCAATTGAGCACAATAATTTGTTGATGGATAAATCAATGAGGCGGAATTAATCGCCTTTTGCTTTAACAACTTTTTTGCCGCGATAGTACCCAGTCGGGCTGATGTGATGTCGCAGATGTACTTCGCCCGTGGATGGCTCAATGGCCAATGTCAGTGCTTTGATAAAATCGTGGGCACGATGCATACCGCGCTTAGAGGGGGACTTTTTATTTTGTTGAACAGCCATGTTAACTCCTTACAAAACTACAATAATTTATTTCAATTTTAATCCAGCAAGTGCTGAAAATGGATTTCTTTCACTGCTTTTTTTTACATCAACCACACCCTGGGCAGCAAAAATTCCACAAAACTCATCTGCATGCTTAGGGGCAAAAGGCAAGCTTAGCAAAAACTCTTCTTCCAATAAATTCAATACGTCCAGATGGGTGCTGGCGGCGATGCTGTCTACTTCTGCAGGCTCGTCCTCAATCGCTAAATCACTTAACTTTTCATCTGTTACCAACAACAGGGAATGAGTTAAATTGACCGAGTATAAAAACTTTTGCAAACAACGCTGGCAGATCAACTCACATGCCCCGCTCAACGTAAGAACCAGCATCGGACTGCTATTTTTATGCTGATATCCACGCAAGGCAAAACTTAACTTGTGTGCATGGTTATGTGCAGAATCTACCAGCACGTCCCGCAACCGAGGTAACTCTAGCCACTGCACTTCGCCGTGCAATTCCATACCGCCGTAGGCGAAATCCAAGCTGTCTATCAGTTGCCGAAAAGCCATGGGATAGTTGCCGTGAAACCATGAGGCGCGCATAATATCCAGTCCAGTCATTTCTGTCAAAAGAAGACTTTGTGGAAACCTCCCCTTTGAACGCTCGACCTCCTGCCCCTCAGCCCATTGTTTTGGCATCCACCTCTGTTTACCGTAGTAAGCTTTTGCAGTCTTTGGAGATACCATTTCAAACATATTCCCCCAATGTAGATGAAACACCTTACCCAGACGAAAACCCACAACAAACCGCCATAAGGTTATCTCAAGCAAAAGCGCGTGCGGCTATTACCATGCATCCTGATGCATTGATTATTGGCTCTGACCAGGTAGCGGTATTAGGTACACAGCTTATAGGCAAGCCGCTTTCTCATCCGAATGCAATCAAGCAACTTCGTGCTATGAGCGGGCAATCCGTTCATTTTTATACTGCGCTCACATTATTAAATGCGCGTTCCAACACAATGCTGACCGAAGTTGCCGAGAACCAAGTGCACTTCCGCAAGTTAAGTGACGACGACATTGAGGCTTATTTACGCAAAGAGCGGCCTTATAATTGCGCTGGAAGTGCTAAATTTGAAAGCTTGGGAATCGTGCTTATTAGCAAAATGCAAGGTGATGACCCCAATGCATTAGTTGGACTTCCGCTGATTCTCTTGGTCAGTATGCTAAAAGAAATGGGATTTAAAATTTTGTAACTCATTGTGCGAGCACCCAGAACACAGCCGCATCAGATAAATCAGTTGCGGCCTATCTACATTTCTGATATTAAAGCGCGGTTAAAAATTTTGTCCAAGCCATGATTTAGTGATTGCATTGGATTCTGGCCTAATTATTTTTGTCCTCAATGTTTTTGGAGATATTTCATGCCCGTACAACCCCAGAAATCTAATACCCCTTATAAAGCGAAAAAAGGGGAAGCCTACATGAACCCTAAGCAGCTCGATTATTTTCGCCTCACCCTAAACAATATCAAACATGATCTAGGTGAGGAAATTGATCGTGCAGTACACACGATGCAAGATGAGGCGACCGTGTTTGCGGATCCCAATGATCGCGCTAGCCAAGAATCAGAAATGGCGCTTGAACTGCGTAACCGCGATCGCGAAAGAAAGTTGATTAAGAAAATTGACGAAATGCTTATTAAGATAGATAGCGGGGAATATGGCTATTGTGATAAGTGTGGTATTGAAATCGGGCTAGAAAGATTGTCGGCCAGACCCACTGCTACACTGTGTATTGATTGCAAGACGCTTGATGAAATTCGCGAGAAACAAATAGCTAAATAATAGTTGTGTACAGATCAAACGTTCATTTTATCCCTTATGTTAAAAAGATGATATATAGACATTCAGCTTAATTAGGCAGACCATTCTCGCATCAGCAGTTCGGCATACAACACGCTGCTGAAGACGTAAATTCAAAGTTTATTTTTTATGGGAGCAATATCATGAAAGAGATCAAACGTGAATTTGAGCAAGATGTCGAGCAAGGGTTTGGAAGCGACAATGTGAGCCTAGAAGATGAAGCCAGCAGCACAAAAAGAAGCGTGCTATGGTTTATTGGTGCGTTTTTGTTTATTTCGGCATTTTTTATTCTGGCATTTTGGGCGATGAACCTGATCCAGTTCCCGTTCTCCATAGGACTCGGAGGGCCAACAGGTCCAACGGGGAAGTAAGCTGTATGGGCTGAATCGCGTTAAAGTGAGGGCGCATGGGGATGGTGTTATGTCACCATCCCGTAGCAGGCTAGGTGGATTCAAGCTGACTGGAACTCTTGGCGCGTAGGGGGTTCATCTGTCTTGGGGGTTGCTTGAGTACCAAGAAAAAACGCCCCATAGGAGTGACATAAAATCGGAAAATTTCAAGAAAGTTGGTATGAAATGTTTATAAATGTTTGTCGTAGCATTTTAGCTATTGCGGCACTGTTTATAGTGTTTGTGGTGGTTTTTGCCACCTTGGTTTCGGTGATGTCGCTTATCACCTTTCCCTCTGCTTGGTTACCTTAAGCTGCTTGGTTACCTTAAGCGAGTACCCAAACCAGTCGCCCCCAGCCTCACCCTAACTCACCCTAAGCCCTGAATAACCATTATTTAGGGTATCTTAATTACTCGTCGTGTCCCCGATTGTTGCGTATCCTGTCTATAATTGCATTTGCACTTAAATTCACATTGGGGTACTCGCCGTGTCACACAATTTATTCAATTCTCAATCCATATTTACACTTGCCAATGGCGAGACAGGCTTACTTTATTCGCTGCGAGCACTTGAAATAGCGGGGCTGGGGAAAATTTCCCGTCTACCTATTTCAATTCGCATCGTGCTGGAGTCTGTCTTACGAAATTATGATGGCAAACGCATCACCGAAGCGCACATCCGCCAACTCGCCGGCTGGCAGCCGAATGCAGCGCGTACGGATGAAATTCCCTTCCTCGTCGCACGCATTGTTTTGCAAGATTTTACGGGTGTGCCGCTCTTAGCAGACCTCGCTGCCATGCGCGATGCCGCTGCAAAAATGGGGCGCAACCCCAGCATGATTGAACCGCTCGTACCCGTACATTTGGTGGTAGATCACTCCGTGCAAGTGGATTATTACAACCGCCCTAACGCGCTACAACTCAACATGGGCATAGAGTTTGACCGTAATAATGAACGCTATAAATTTATAAAATGGGGGATGCAGGCGTTCAATACTTTCAAAGCCGTGCCGCCCGGTGTGGGCATCGTCCATCAAGTCAATTTGGAACATCTCGCACGCGGTGTATTGAGTAAAGATAATGCCGAAGGAAAGATTTATTACCCTGATACCTTGGTCGGCACAGACAGCCATACCACTATGATTAACGGGCTCGGTGTAGTTGGCTGGGGTGTGGGTGGTATAGAGGCAGAAGCGGGCATGTTGGGTCAGCCCGTTTATTTCTTAACCCCCGATGTGGTCGGCGTACACCTCGCTGGGAAATTACGTGAAGGGGTCACCGCAACCGATTTGGTTTTAGCTGTAACCGAATTATTACGCAGCCAAAAAGTTGTAGGTAAATTTGTCGAATTTTTTGGCGCGGGCGCTGCCGCACTCACCCTGCCCGATCGCGCCACCATCGCCAACATGGCTCCCGAATATGGCGCGACCATGGGCTTCTTCCCGGTGGATGATGTCACGATAGATTATCTGCGTAGCACGGGTCGCCGTGATGATGAAATCGACGCCTGTCGTGCCTACTACAAGGCGCAAGGTTTGTACGGCATCCCGCTGGCGGGTGACATTGATTACAGCAAAGTGATTGAGCTGGATTTAAGCAGCGTGCAACCTTCTGTGGCCGGCCCCAAGCGACCGCAAGACCGGGTAACGCTGTCCAATATGCAAACAACCTTCGACACATTATTCAGTAAGCCTATTGCTGAGAATGGATTTAATCAAACGCCGGAAAAATTGAATCAACGCTACACCGTGACCTTAACGCAGCATGAAAAAAACATGCTCGGAGGCGGTTTACAAAATGGCGATAGCGCACCTGCGGGCAAGCCTGCATTGGGTAGCCACAGCAGCAGTGCCGCCAGCGAAATTGAAATGATGGATTCTCATCCAACCGCTATTGCACATGATGAAAACGTCTCGTTCAAAAAATCTGAAATACAAATTGGCCATGGCGATGTGCTGATTGCCGCCATCACATCTTGTACCAACACCTCCAATCCGAGCGTTATGCTCGCCGCAGGCTTGCTGGCGAAAAAGGCGGTGGAGGCAGGTTTACGCGTGCAGCAGCATATTAAAACTTCGCTAGCTCCCGGCTCGCGCGTGGTTACCGATTATCTCAATCAATCCGGCTTGATGCCTTATCTGGAGACGCTGGGCTTTCGTTTGGTGGGCTATGGCTGCACCACGTGCATTGGAAACTCTGGTCCCTTACATGCTGAAATCGAAGAAGCCATTATCAAAAATGATCTCATCGCGGCAGCGGTATTATCCGGCAACCGCAATTTTGAAGCGCGCATCCACGCCAATATCAAAGCGAATTTTCTCGCCAGCCCGCCGCTGGTAGTGGCATTTGCGTTGGCTGGCAAGGTGAATATCAATTTAGATAACGAGCCACTTGGTACGGGTAAAAATGGCCGCCCAATTTACTTAAAAGATATTTGGCCGAGCAATGAGGAAATCTCCGCAGTCATGCAATTCGCTGCTAACCCGAAAGTTTATCAAAGCCTGTATAGCGACTTAACCAAAGACTTGCCACTATGGAATGGCATTCAAGCACCGATCGGCAACCAGTATGAGTGGGACGACTCGACCTATATTGCAAGGCCGCCCTTGTTTGATGGCTTCAGCATGGCGACGCACAAAGTTAAAGAAATAAAGAACGCCAAGCCCTTGGGAATTTTTGGTGATTCGGTCACGACCGACCATATCAGTCCGGCCGGCAGCTTCAAGGCCAGCAGTCCGGCGGGGCAATATTTGCAAAGCAAGGGTGTAGAAGTGAAAGATTTCAACAGCTATGGTGCTCGACGCGGCAACCATGAAGTCATGATACGCGGCACGTTCGCCAACGTGCGCATCAAAAATCTGATGCTGCCACCGGATGCCACGGGCAAACAAACGGAGGGCGGCTACACACTTTATCAAGGCCAGCAAATGTCGATATATGAAGCCGCGATGAAGTATATCGCCGATGGCACAGACACTGTCGTGTTTGCGGGTGAAGAATATGGCACCGGATCTTCGCGTGATTGGGCGGCCAAAGGCACACAGCTACTCGGTGTGAAAGCCGTGGTGGCGCGCAGCTACGAAAGAATTCATCGTAGTAATTTGGTTATGATGGGTGTGATGCCTTTGCAATTTAAAGATAGTGACAGTGTTGCTTCGTTGAAGCTAAAAGGGGATGAGACCTTCGACATTAGCGACATCAACGATAATCTCAAGCCGCAGCAGGACGTGATGCTCACGATTAAACGCGCTGACGGCAGCACGCAGAAAGTCACTTTGTTGGCGCGCATTGACACGCCCATCGAGGTTGATTACTACCGCCACGGTGGAATTCTGCCCTATGTATTGCGTGAATTAGTCACCCAATGATTCCAGTGTGCAATAGAACCGATAATTGTGTCAGCATCGTCAGGCACGCCTTGCCGCACTAAAATGTGCTGTCTGCGTCGCGCCCTTCCTCGCTTCCTTGTTCTCGGCTCAATTGCTTTCTGGAATCTGGCTTCATACATTCGCAAATAAAATTTAGCATCACCGCTAAAGGAAAAATGATGACTCAACACAGAACAGAACGCGACTCCTTCGGCAATATCGAAGTCCCCGCAGATCGCTTGTGGGGCGCGCAAACGCAACGCTCGTTGGAATTTTTTGATATTTCAAATGAGAAAATGCCCACCCAACTCATTTACGCGCTGGCTGTCATCAAACGCGCGGGTGCCTTGGTCAATCGTGATCTCGGTTTACTAAGCACCGAAAAGGCCACCGCTATTGCCACTGCGGCTGATGAAATTTTAGCGGGGCAGCATGAACACGAATTTCCCTTGTCAATTTGGCAAACGGGCTCCGGTACGCAAACCAATATGAATCTGAATGAAGTGCTGGCTAACCGCGCCTCCGAATTATTGGGCGGTAAGCGCGGTGTGGAAAGACTGGTACATCCCAATGACGAGGTGAACCTTGGTCAGTCGTCCAATGATATTTTTCCGACAGCCATGCACGTCGCCGCCAGCCGCGCGCTCACCGAAGATTTATTACCCGCGTTAACTGCTTTACGCAAATCCTTAGCAGAAAAATCGCACAACTTTAACGACATCGTAAAAATTGGCCGCACGCATTTGCAAGACGCAACACCCATCACCTTAGGGCAAGAATTTTCCGGTTATGTCGCGCAACTTAATCATGCTGAAGCCATGATTGTCGCAACCCTCCCCGCTCTCTACGAGCTGGCTGTGGGCGGCACAGCAGTCGGCACTGGGTTGAATACGCATCGTGAATTTGGGTCGCAGGTCGCGAGCCATTTAGCCCGCACTTGCGAGCTACCATTCACCAGTGCGGATAATAAATTCGCCGCGCTGGCCTCGCACGACGCACTGCTATCCAGCCACGGCATCCTCAAATCACTGGCTGCGTCGTTGATGAAAATAGCGAACGACATCCGCTGGCTGGCCTCCGGTCCACGCTCTGGCCTAGGCGAAATTAGCATTCCAGAAAACGAACCGGGCAGCTCCATCATGCCCGGCAAAGTAAACCCAACTCAATGCGAAGCCCTCACCATGCTGTGTTGCCAAGTGTTCGGCAACGATGTGGCGATCAACATCGGCGGCGCATCCGGCAATTTTGAGCTGAATGTTTTTAAGCCGCTCATCATTCACAATTATTTGCAAAGCGTGCGTCTGTTGACAGATGGCATGATGAGTTTTGAAGAACATTGTGTGCGCGGAATACAGCCTAATCGCGAACGGATCAACGAACTGTTGAATCAATCGTTGATGCTGGTCACCGCCCTCACCCCACATATCGGCTACGATAAAGCCGCCAAAATTGCCAAGCACGCGCATCAACAAGGTAGCACCCTCAAACAAGTGGCATTAGATTTGGGATATGTGACCGAGGCGGAATTTGAGCAGTGGGTGCAGGCTGGGAAGATGACCCATCCTAATTAGTGCTGCGTCCTTGATTGTTGGATTGCATTTAGCCCAACCTACCGCACAATGCCATCAAATTAATGAGGTAATCTCGGTATGTCTTTAATCTCTCCTGTAGCGTTCATAGCGGTGTTGTTTGCACTGATGTCGCAGCTCGCCATCGCAGACGAAATCCGAATGAAAAATGGCGATCGTCTTACTGGAGAAATTGTCAGAATGGAAAAAGATTTGCTCATTTTCAAGGCCGCTTACATAGGCGAAATGCTTAATATTTTCTGGCTGGAGGTTGACTGCATCAGCACGGAACGCAGCTTATCCGCAGAACTTAAGGACAACGAACTTCTCATCGGGAGAATCATCTGTCCCGAAAGTAGCAGTTTTCAGATCGAGAGTTTGCTCCTTGGAAAATCGACATCGATTCCTTTTGATCAACTGTTATCAATTAATCCATCCACTTATTCCGGACTTTTTAATCTGGGTGGTAGCCTCAATAGCGGCAACACAGACACGCGAGCACTTAATGTGGCAACGCGGTTTAAGGTCAGGACACGGAAGCACCGATTTACAGTGGATGCGCAATATAATCACGGCCAGGCTAACGGGGAAGCGACCACCCGCAATTCCTCCGGCAGTTTGAAATATGATTTTTTTGCGCGAGAAAAAATTTATACCTACGCGCAATCTCTTACCGAACAAGATACATTTGCCAACCTTAATCTGCGCAATACCGAGGGCCTGGGCATAGGCTATCAGTTCTTTGATAGCAGGCAGATCAGTCTCTTTACCGAGCTAGGTGTTTCTTATTTTAATGAGGATGTAAAACTTGGTGAAGACAAACGCAATGCGGCGGGGCGCTGGGCAATGGGATTCGATTGGGTAGCTGCGTCGAAGCGGCTGCAGGTGTTCCATCGGCAAGAGGGATATTATATTAGTGACAATAACTCCGTCACACTGCGTGCGGAACAAGGCATTCGCATCCCGCTCTTCGATAACTTCTCGGCTAATATTGAGGCTGATTATCGCTACAATAAATTGCCCGAAGCAGGCAAAAAGAAATCTGACTTGAATATGATTATTGGACTCACTTATCAGTACGCCTACTGGTGAGGAGAATGGCTGGTGAGTCTGTAGTAGGCTAGTTTAGGCTGAATGAATTGAAGCCCAACAATATTTCTGAAACCAAAATTAATCGTCCTGCAAATCTTCCCCAGGAAACAGCACCTCAGTAAAACCAAAATTACGCATGTCTTTAATCCGCATCGGGTATAAAACTCCATCGAGATGATCGCATTCATGTTGCACCACGCGCGCGTGAAATCCGCTGACAGTGCGGTCAATCACCTTACCCTGTTCGTCAAATCCGCTGTATCGAATAGCCTTGTAACGCGGCACTAAGCCGCGCATTCCTTTGACACTCAAGCAGCCTTCCCAGCCATCTTCCATACCTTCGCTTAAGAGGGTGATGATGGGGTTAATCAACACCGTTTGCGGCACGGCTTCGGCATCGGGGTAGCGTAGATTTTGCTCAATGCCAAAAATGACCACGCGCAAATCCACCCCGATTTGCGGGGCGGCCAAGCCCGCACCATCCAAGGCGTGCATGGTGTCGCGCATATCCTTTAGTAAGTTATGCAGGGCGGGTGTGTTAAAAGATTTCGCCTCTTTGGCACGTTCAAACAAACGCGCATCACCCATTTGCAACACTGCTTTAATTGCCATCGCCGTTCTCACCATCATGGCTGACCACACTCTCTAAAATACTCCGCACTTGCGCCATCGCGGGCTGTGTCACCATGCTGATGCTTTCCATGTTCACCCCATTTTTGCTACTGCCGCGTCCCGCCGCGTGGTTTAAGATCACGGCAATCGCGGCATAATCCAAGCCCAACTCTCTGGCCAGCGCGGCTTCTGGCATGCCGGTCATGCCCACCATATCTGCGCCATCGCGTTCCATACGATTCACCTCGGCTACTGTCTCCAAACGCGGCCCTTGCGTGGCTGCATATACACCACCGTTCAGACAGGGTGTGTTGGTTCGTTGGGCTGCATTCAAAATTTGTTGGCGCAAACTGGACGTATACGGCAGAGAGAAATCAATGTGTTTAGGCGGTTGGTCGCGCTCATCAAAAAATGTAAATTCACGCCCATAAGTGTAATCAATAATTTGATCCGGCACGATGACGGTGCCCGGTGATAAGTCTGCACGAATGCCACCGGCTACCGCGATGGAGATGACTCGCTTGGCTCCTTGCTCGTCCAGTGCCCATAAGTTCGCGCGATAATTGACGCGGTGTGCTGGAATAGCATGGCTGGCACTGTGTCGCGCCAGAAACATAATTTCTTGCCCGCCTAAGCGCGCAAAGGTCAATGCGCCGGAGGGCTCGCCATACGGGGTACGCATGACTTGTCGGTGAATAATTTCCAAATTAGATAATTGCGCTAAACCTGTTCGGTCAATAATGGCTAACATTTATTTTCTCTCTTTTTAATGGCGCTGCTTTTTCTATTGCCCTATTTTTTGAGTGCGTAAATGGCGGGCAAATTACGCCATGCACCGTGTATATCCATACCAAAGCCAAACACAAAACGGTCCGGTAAAGTCGTACCCACAAAATCTGCACATATCGGCTTGGGTTTATTGTTTAATTTATTCGCAAACACTGCGCAATAAAAAGCCGTCGCGCCTAAATTTAAAACCCGTTGTTTGATCGCGGCCATTGTCTCGCCTTCATCCAAAATATCATCCAGCACCAATACCACGCGCCCTGCAATATTTTCTCGTGGCGCTACATGCCACAGCAATTCACCGCCCTGCTGTTTTTTGCCGTAACGCGAGACGTGCACGTAATCAAAATCCAGCGGAAAATTTAGCAGTGGTAGTAATTGCCCCGTAAACACCACCGCGCCCCCCATCACTGAAAGCACTAAAGGGTGAGCGTGGCCAAGTGCCTCATTAATTTCATGCGCCACTTGCACGACCGCAGTATTGACTGCCTCCGCACTCATAATTAATTCTGCCTGCTGCAACGTTTCTAATATTTGTTGGGTAGATTGCGTCATGCTGCATCTTTAAACAAAGTGATTACAGTGATTTTAGATACGCGGAAAAATCATCGCGTAGCTCAGGATGTTTCAGACCAAACGCCACAGTAGCCTTGAGGTAACCCAGCTTAGAGCCGCAATCGTAGCGCGTGCCCGCAAAGCGATAGGCCAATAGTTTCTCTTCCTGCATCAGCGCGGCAATACCGTCAGTTAATTGAATTTCACCCCCCGCCCCTGCTTGCACATTTGCCAAGTGATGAAAAATACGCGGCGTTAAAACATAACGCCCCACGACCGCCAGGGTCGACGGCGCGTCCGCAGGCTTAGGCTTTTCTACAATACCATTTACTTGCTCAACATCAGTTTCTAATGGCTGGCTGCTGACAATGCCGTATTGATTGGTTTGCGCGCGAGGCACATTTTGCACACCCAATATCGACGATTGATAACGCTCATACACTGCCACCATTTGTTGAATGACCGAAGTCTCGCCATCAATTAAATCATCCGCCAAAATCACTGCAAAGGGTTCATTCTGCACAATCGGTCGTGCGCATAGCACCGCATGACCTAGACCCAATGCCTCTGGCTGACGGATATAAATACAATTCACATGCTTGGGGATGACCTCTTGCACAGCGCGGAGTAATTCTAACTTCCCTCGCGCTGCCAGTTCTGCCTCCACCTCATATGCCTTATCAAAATGATCTTCAATAGCACGTTTGTTGCGCCCCGTAATAAAAATCATATCGGTGATCCCAGCCGCTACGGCCTCTTCCACCGCATATTGAATCAGCGGTTTATCTACTACGGGCATCATTTCCTTGGGACTGGCCTTGGTCGCAGGCAAAAAGCGGCTTCCTAACCCTGCTACGGGAAATACGGCTTTTGTGATTTTTTGCATTAAAAACGTCCTTTGAGTAAGCTGTTTGGGGGGGTAAAAATCAGCTGCACAAGGCTTTTATATTGAACGCGCACTTCGTCTACATCAAATTACACCATGCAATTCAGCCCTTGCCCATGAATAGACCTGGCAGCTTGTGGGCTGTTTTCTATCCCAGCACCTGCAATGCCTTCGGCAACGGAAACACAACATTTTCTTGTATGCCATCTAATTCTTTTACACTCGTCGCACCCAGCTCCCGTAGTCGAGCAATCACATCTTTCACCAATACTTCGGGTGCAGAAGCACCAGCAGTAATACCGATATTTAATTTCCCAATCAGCCATTCTGATTTAACTTCATTAGCATTATCAACTAAATAGGCTGGAATGTTCATGTTAAATGCCACTTCGCGCAGGCGGTTAGAATTCGAGCTACTGGGTGAGCCAACCACAATGACCACATCGCATTGTTGCGCCAACACCTTCACCGCATCCTGTCGATTTTGCGTGGCGTAGCAGATGTCGTCTTTTTTCGGCGCAATGATGCTGGGAAAACGTGCTTTCAGTGCCGCGATAATGGTGGCGGTGTCGTCGATCGAAAGCGTGGTTTGCGTAACAAAAGCAAGGTTGTCGCTGTCGCGCACATCCAATAATTTCACATCGGCGGGTGACTCGACCAAGTGCATACCTTCGCCCTGCCCCATCGTGCCTTCAACTTCCGGGTGTCCGGCATGGCCGATCATAATAATTTCTTTGCCCTTGTCGCGCAGGCGCGCCACTTCGTTATGCACTTTGGTCACCAGCGGGCAAGTCGCATCAAATAAGGTAAAGCCGCGCTCGGCGGCCTCGCGTCGCACCGCTTGCGATACCCCATGCGCGCTAAAAATAAGCAGGCTGCCTGGCGGTACATCAGCTAAATCTTCAATAAATATCGCGCCCATGACGCGCAAATTTTCCACCACGAATTGGTTATGCACCACTTCATGCCGCACGTAAACAGGCGCGCCATGCCGCTCTAATGCGCGCTCCACCATTTCTATCGCACGATCTACTCCAGCACAAAAGCCGCGCGGATTAGCTAATAATAATTCCATATTCAATCTCCATCATTTTTGATTTACATTTGCCGAAGATTTTTCTACTGGGGATTTTTTGACCATCCCATCCCAAATCATCAAGGCCGCACCACACGTAATGGCTGAATCGGCAATATTAAACGCGGGAAAGTGGTAAATATTCCAATAAAAATCTAAAAAGTCCACCACATAACCATAGACCACGCGATCAATTAAATTACCCAACGCGCCACCCAAGATAAGCGTAAGCGCGGCACAGAATCGTTTTTCGTGCAGATGTTTGTGCAACATCCAGGTAATCCAGATAGAGGCACCCAGCGCAATGACACTGAAAAACCAGCGTTGCCAACCGCCCGCGCTGCTGAGAAAGCTGAATGCCGCGCCGCTGTTATGCACCAATACTAAGTTAAAAAATTGCGTGACGGGTACACTTTCACCGTATAGAAAATGATTGCTAATCCATATTTTACTGACTTGATCCAGCAAAATAATTAACACTGCAATAACCAACCAACCCTTCAAGCTACGCATAATGTCGCGCCTCATTTTGGCCTGCCAAAGTACCCGCGCAGCGGCTGCACAATGTGGCATGTTGGGCATCTGCACCCACATCGGCGCGATAATGCCAACAACGATCACATTTATTTTGCGTGCTGGGTGTGACCACAATTTTTTGTTCGGCTTCGCTGACGACCTTATGCACCGTGGCACGCGAGGTGATGAACACATAACGCAGATCATCTCCTAAACGCGCCAGCAAATTATGCTCGCTACCCGTCGCATAAATATCGACCTCGGCGGCTAAGGCCTGACCAATCACCCCAGTGGTGCGTACATCTTCAATATGTTTGTTTACCTTGGCGCGCCATGCACAAATCACCGTCCAGTTATTTTCCAGCGTGCTCAAATTATTTTCGGACAAGGCAGGCAAAACGTGCCACTGCTGCTCAAACACGCTGCCCTCTTTTTTACCGCTCAAGATTTCCCACACTTCCTCAGCGGTAAAGCTCAGTATGGGCGCGATTAAGCGGAGCAAACTTTGAGCAATGTGGTACAACGCATTTTGCGCAGAGCGGCGCGCAGCAGAATTTTCAGCGGTGGTATAAAGCCTATCTTTTAAGATGTCGAGATAAAACCCGCCCAGTTGCTCGGAGCAAAATGTCTGTAACTTTTGTACGGCAGAATGAAACTCATAGCGCGCGTAATCGGCACACACGTCGTCTTGCAATTTCTGCGTCAACACCAGCGCATAGCGATCTATTTCCAGCCACTGCTCGACAGGTAGCGCGTGCTTGGCATAGTCAAAATCAGCCGTATTCGCCAGCAAAAAACGCAGCGTGTTACGAATACGTCGATAACTTTCTACCACGCGCTTGAGGATTTCGTCGGAGATAGTCATCTCGCCGGAATAGTCGGTAGAGGCCACCCAAAGCCGCAAGATATCCGCCCCTAAGGTGTCGAAGATTTTCTGCGGGGCGATTACATTGCCTTTGGATTTGGACATTTTGTGACCATGACCATCCACCACAAAACCATGCGTGAGTAGCCCACGGTAAGGCGCGTGGCCATTGATGGCGCAACTGGTTAAGAGCGACGATTGAAACCAGCCGCGATGCTGATCCGAGCCTTCCAAATACAAATCGGCGGGAAAGGCCAGCCGTTTATCGCCGCGCAACACCGCCTCATGCGTGCTGCCGGAATCAAACCACACATCCAAAGTATGGGTTAATTTTTTATATACTTTTGCATCTTCACCCAATAGCTCTGCCGCATCTAAACTAAACCACGCTTCGATACCCTGCTGCTCAACCAACTTGGCGACGCGCTCCAGCAATGTGGGTGTATCAGGATGCAACGCGCCTGATTCTTTGTCCACAAAAAATGGCATCGGCACCCCCCAACTACGTTGGCGCGACACACACCAATCGGGGCGATTTTTAATCATGGCTTCGAGACGGGCGCGCCCCCAAGATGGATAAAATTGGGTAGCATCGACTGCTTGGTCGGCGATTTCGCGCAAACTGCCCCCCTCTCTCCAACTCTCTCCCCGCTGGGGAGAGAGGGTATCAGTCCCTCTCCCGCTTGCGGGAGAGGGTGGCCGAAGGCCGGGAGAGGGCTGCCCCATCCCAATAAACCACTGCGGCGTGGAGCGAAAAATAATTGGTGTCTTGTGCCGCCAGCAATGCGGATAACTGTGTTTTATTTTTTCATGATGCAATAAATGGCCGCTATTTTTAAGCGCGTCTACAATCACATCATTGGCTTTCCACACAAATAAGCCGCCCACTAATTTGGTGCTGGCAATAAATTTTCCATCATCGCCAACCGGATTATCAGTCGACAAATTATATTTTTGCCCGACCACATAATCGTCTACACCGTGCGCAGGTGCGGTATGTACCAAGCCTGTACCGGCTTCTAGCGTAACGTGATCGCCGCAAATGATAGGCACTGCGCGATCATTAAACGGATGTTGTAATTGCAAACCTTGCAGCACTGCACCATCGCACGATGCTGCGTAGCCATTGCCTCTATCATTGCTACCGGCCAGTTGATAACGCGCTAAACAAGCACTCGCCAAATCAAATGCTAAGATCAAATAACCCTTAGTAGTTTTAATTAAATCGTAGCGCAACTCGGGATGCACGCTCACCGCTTGGTTAGCTGGCAGCGTCCACGGCGTGGTGGTCCAAATCACCGCATACACTTTTGCATTTTTTTCTAGCGTTACACCAAAAATTTTGCTCAAGGCTTGGCTATCTTTTACCTCAAATCCCACATCAATCGCAGATGAAACTTTATCCTCGTGCTCGACCTCGGCCTCAGCTAGCGCGGACTGACAATCCAAACACCAATTCACCGGCTTTTGCCCCGCATACAAATACCCGCTTTGTTGAATCTTCCCTAGCGCGCGAATAATCCCCGCCTCGGTTTTGTAATTCATGGTGAGGTAGGGATTATCCCAATCTCCCAACACCCCGAGGCGGATGAAATCTTTTTTCTGCCGCTCAATTTGTTCCGCCGCATAAGCGCGGCACAGCTTGCGAAACTCTGCGGCAGGGATATTTTTGCCATGCGTCTTCTCTACCTGATGCTCAATCGGCAACCCGTGACAATCCCAACCCGGCACATAAGGCGCGTCAAACCCCGACAGGGTTTTACTTTTGACGATCATGTCCTTCAAAATTTTATTTACTGCGTGGCCGATGTGAATATCGCCATTTGCATAGGGGGGTCCATCGTGCAATATAAATTTTGGGCGACCTTTGCTCGCCGCGCGAATTTTTTGATAGCGTTGCTGAGATTGCCATTCAGCCAACATTTGTGGCTCGCGGCGAGCAAGATCACCACGCATAGGAAAAGGTGTGTCAGGTAAATTCAGCGTAGATTTGTAATCGGTCATGTCGGTAATTTTATCTTTATTTGATAATTAATTATGTTCTATTAGGGCATTTCTAAAAATTCAAGATTCTAAGCAAGACGAGGCGCGAACACAAAATGTTGACGCGGTATATGGGTATATATAAGGAAACATTTTTTGTGAGCAACAAAGTATTGCGACGAAGGTTGAGTTTTTAGGGGTGCGCTAAAAACCAGCGTTTTGCATCTTGCACATCCCGCGCAATTTGCTGAGTCAAAATTTCCAGGCTCGAATATTTTTCTTCATCACGTAATTTATGCAAAAAATTAATGCGTAAATATTGGTTGTAAATTTCGCCCGAAAAATTAAATAGGTGCACTTCTAGTACTGGCTTGCCGTTGGCGCTTATTGTCGGACGTACGCCAAGGCTTGCTACACCTTGCATAGATGGCACATCATCGCCCTCAACCTGCACTACAAAAATTCCGATGAGCGGCGGGAAGTTATGTTTTAACTGCACATTCGCCGTTGGGAATCCCAGCTTTTTTCCCACTCCATCTCCATGCACTACGCGCCCGCTGATGCTGTAGCTACGCCCTAGATAATTTTTTGCGGCACGCAAATCTCCCGCTGCCAAAGCCGCGCGCACTGCCGTGCTAGAAACTCGCACATCGCTGTGTAGCAGGCTGGGCATGGCTTGCACGGTTGCGCCATGTTGTGCTGCCATCTGGCTCATCAAAGCAAAATCACCCGCACGCTGGCTACCAAAACGAAAATCGTCGCCCACCAAAATAAACTTTGCATTTAATTTAGTAAATAGCGCAGAGGCGAATTGCTGTGCAGTCATTTCTGCAAAGCGCGCATTGAAGCGGCATACATGCACACGGTCAATCCCCATCTCAGAAAAAAACGCTAGTTTTTCGCGCAGACTGGTCAAACGCGCGGGCGCTTTTTCAGGCGTAAAAAATTCGCGTGGGTGCGGTTCAAAAGTCAGTACGGCGACAGGTAGTCGGCGCGCTTGTGCCGCTTGGCTTAATTGCTTTAACAGCGCTTGATGCCCTAAATGCACGCCATCAAAATTGCCGATCGTCAGCGCGACGGCAGAGTCGTGAGGCGCTTGCTTGGAAGATCTCAGTCCTGATGTATCCAACCCACGAAAAATTAACATCTACTATTTTCGCCGCATTCTAAGTTGTAGCTTTGCGCAATGAAATGCTTGATGACCATTTCTGGCGAATTAAATTTACGATCCCAGTTGCATCTAAGCCGCAATCTGCCAGCATTTTCGCCGGATCGCCTTGTTCTAAAAATTTATCCGGCAAGCCCAGTTGTACAAGCGTGTTGAGCAAATTTTGCTGTTGCAGACATTTTGCCACCGCGCTGCCCGCACCACCCTGAATCGTGTTTTCTTCTACGGTAATTAACAGCTCATGCTCCGCTGCCAGATGCATAATGAGCGCTGTGTCCAATGGTTTGACAAAACGCATGTTCGCCACGGTGATGTTTAATGAATCAGTCTTGCTCAACCATTCTGCAGCCTGCATGGCAGGTGCAAGCATTGAGCCAAACGCCAAAATCGCCACGTCCTTTCCTTTACGCCGAATCTCGCCTCGCCCTATGGGAAGCGTCTGCATTTCTTTTATCGGCATGACTCCCGGACCTGTGCCACGCGGGTAACGCACGGCAGTTGGTGTATCCAACGACATGGCGGTGAACAACATTTGCCGGCATTCATTTTCATCTGCCGGTGTCATGACTGTCATATTGGGAATGCAGCGCAAGAAACTTAAATCAAAACTGCCCGCGTGGGTTGCGCCATCTGCGCCCACTAAGCCACCGCGATCTATCGCCAGCACTACGGGCAAATTTTGTATGGCGATGTCGTGAATTAATTGATCGTAAGCGCGTTGCAGAAAGGTCGAATAAATTGCCACCACGGGCTTCATGCCATCACACGCCAACCCAGCAGCAAAGGTTAGTGCGTGTTGCTCGGCAATGCCCACATCAAAATATCGTTCTGGAAATCTGCGCGCAAATTCCACCATACCGGAACCTTCGCACATCGCGGGGGTGATGCCAACCACGCGTTTATCATGCTCGGCCATGTCGCACAACCATGAGCCGAAAACTTGTGTGTAAGTAGGCTTAGAGTCGTTAGCAGGCTTAGCAACAATGCCTTGTGCGGGATCAAATTTACCCACGCCGTGATAGAGCAAACAGTCGGCCTCGGCCTGCGCGTAGCCCTTACCTTTTTGCGTGACCATATGTAAAAATTGTGGCCCTTCTAGCGCGCGGATATTGCTGAGCGTGGTGATCAGCGTATCTAGATCATGCCCATCAATGGGGCCAATATAATTGAAGCCAAATTCTTCAAATAGCGTACCAGGTGTAATCATGCCCTTGACGTGCTCCTCGGCGCGCTTGGCAAATTCCAACACGGGCGGCATCCCTTTCAACATTTTTTCGCTGCTGCGGCGCATGGTTGAATAAAATTTCCCTGACATTAATTTCGCCAGATAATTATTCAGCGCGCCCACCGGACGCGAAATAGACATGTCATTGTCATTCAATACCACCAGCAAATTGGTAGAGGACATTGCGCCCGCATTATTCAAGGCCTCAAAGGCCATGCCACCACTGAGTGCGCCATCGCCGATAATCGCTACGGCGCGCCTGTCGCTGCCCGCCAACTGCGCCGCCACCGCCATGCCCAATGCTGCCGAGATAGAAGTGCTGGAATGCGCCGTACCAAACGCGTCATACTCGCTTTCTTCACGTTTGGGGAAACCCGAAATACCGCCCGCCATACGCAAGGTCTTCATCGCATCGCGGCGACCCGTGAGAATTTTATGCGCGTAAGTTTGATGCCCGACATCCCACACCAATCTATCGTGCGGTGTGTTAAAAATATAATGCAGGGCGATCGTCAGCTCTATCGTGCCTAGATTTGAGGATAAATGCCCGCCCGTTTTGCTGACTGAATCAATCAGAAAATGGCGCAATTCTTGAGCTAATTGCGGCAGTTGTTTGCGTTCTAATTGACGCAAATCATCTGGGGTATTGATAGTTTCAAGCAACCTGATCATGAATATTTCTCTATTAAAAATTATTTTTTAGCAAAATTATTTTCTGTCAAAATTTTCTCAGCAAAATAAAATCCGCCAACTGCCGCAGCCGATGTGCGGGTTGACCAAAAATAGTCAGCGCGTCCAGTGCCTCCGCATGTAGCTCGGTGGCCATTTTTTTTGCAGCTTGCACGCCGAGCAACGTGACATAAGTGGGCTTGCCGTGATCGGCATCTTTGCCTGCAGTTTTGCCCAATGTAGCAGTATCAGCTTCACTATCTAACACGTCATCCACCACTTGAAAAGCGAGCCCGACGCATTTGCCAAAATGATCCAACTGCTTTAACTCTTCCTCGCTCAACGCACTACTACACCGCGCACCCAACACGACTGCCGCGCGGATAAGCGCACCAGTTTTGTGGATGTGCATTAACTCGAGCTCGGGCAAGCTTAGACTTTTTCCTACGCTATCTAAATCAATCGCCTGCCCGCCTGCCATACCACGCGAACCAGCAGCCACAGCCAATAGACGTATCATGGTTAACTGCTGTGCGGGATCATCATTGAGCGTATGTTCAGTAAGTAATTGAAAAGCTAAACTTTGCAGCGCGTCGCCCACCAGCAGCGCGGTGGCTTCGTCATATTCAACATGACAAGTCGGCTTGCCGCGCCGCAACACATCATCGTCCATGCACGGCATATCGTCGTGCACTAACGAATAGGCATGAATGCACTCCACTGCTGCTGCCACCCTATCTAGGCGTGTTTGATCGGCACACACCAACTCTCCCGCCGCAAATGCCAACAAGGGTCGCACGCGCTTGCCGCCTTCTAAAACGCTGTAGCGCATGGCAGCATGTAATCGTTGAGGGGTAATGTCGGGAGAGGGGAGTAAGTGAGCTAATTGTTTCTCAAAACGATCTTGATGCGCACGCGCCCAAAGCTGAAAATCTGCCTCAGCCATAATTTCGTCCAAGTTTATTACTTTCAGAAGGGTCTGCGGGAGCACCGTCTTGCGCGAGCGGATCAACAAAATTTTTCAATACACCCTCTTCCAAAACTTGCACTTGTTGCTGCACATCCTGCAAACGCCCACGACAAATTTGCAATAACTCCGCTCCGCGTTTATAGGCAATCAACGAATCTTCCAGCGTGAGCTTACCGGTTTCCATGTCTGCTACGACTTTCTCTAGCTCGGCCAACGCAGCTTCAAAACTCAAAACCTTGGGTGTTTTTGCGGCCATTTTTTGCTCATATTAGGTGTTAAAGACCGACATTCTACCCGTTATCCAGCGCCCGTTCACAGCACCACATTTGTCGCGATGTAATCTTTAAGCTGCGTCACATCCGCATTCATCACCACACAGCGTTGCGCTAAGTTCTCAATATTTTTTAACTCGGCGGGACGCTCCGGCTTGCAGTTCAATGCTTCAACAATGGTTTCTTCAAACTTAGCGGGCAGCGCGGTTTCCAAACAAATCAGCGGCAGACCGACACGGCGTTGTTCCAAGCCCACCTTCAGTCCATCGGCGGTGTGCGGGTCGATCATGATTTTATATTTTTGCCATACTTCGCGTATGGTATGCAGACGATCCGCATGATTACTTTTGCCTGAAGAAAAATTAAATTTTGGCATCTCATTCCAATAAGCCGTGTCTTTAATATTAAAAGCGCCGCCTGGTGTCAATTCCGCATTCGGCTTGCCGGATAGCGGATTGCCTACCTTTGGTGCGTCGACCTGGCTCCAAAGCTCGCGCACCTTGCTCGCATCGCGTCCGACCAAATCGAACATAAATCTTTCAAAATTAGAGGCTTTGGAAATATCCATAGACGGACTGCTGGTCTCATAGGTGTGCGCCGTGCCGCGCGGGCGATAAACGCCAGTGCGGAAAAATTCGTCCAACACATCGTTCTCGTTAGTGGCGGCAATGAGTTGCGCAATGGGCAATCCCATCATGCGCGCGATATGCCCGGCGCAGATGTTGCCGAAGTTGCCGCTTGGTACCGAAAACGCGACCTGCTCATCGTTCGATTTCGTCGCGGCGAAATAGCCCTTGAAGTAGTAAACAACCTGCGCCGACACGCGCGCCCAGTTGATGGAATTGACTGTACCGATTTTATATTTGGCTTTGAAAGCGTGGTCGTTGGACACTGCCTTTACCATGTCCTGCGCGTCGTCGAACATGCCGTTCACCGCGATGTTGAATATATTTTTATCTTGCAGCGAATACATCTGCGCGCGCTGAAACGCGGACATCTTGCCGTTCGGCGACAGCATAAACACGCGGATGCCACGCTTGCCGCGCATCGCATATTCGGCGGCGGAACCGGTATCGCCGGAAGTCGCGCCGAGAATATTTAATTCGTCGTTTTGCTTGGCCAGCGCGTACTCGAACAAATTGCCGATCAACTGCATCGCCATATCCTTGAACGCCAGCGTCGGGCCATTGGAAAGTTCGAGGATGTGCAAACCTTTTTCCAACGTGCGCAACGGCGTAATCTGCGAAAAGTTGGAATCGGCGCGACCATTGCTGTACACGGCAGTTGTGTAGGTCTTGCTGATGATAGCCTTGAGATCAGCCGCCGGAATATCGGTGGCAAACTTGGACAACACTACGAAGGCGAGGTCAGCGTAAGAAAGCTTGCGCCACGCATCCAGCTCAGGCCTAGTCACCTGCGGATAGTGCTCCGGCAGATACAAGCCGCCATCGGGCGCAAGACCGCCGAGCAGAATCTCGGTGAAATTTTTCGCGGGCGCATTGCCGCGTGTGGAGATATATTTCATTTTTTTGCCTTAAACAGAATCGTAATGCGCATGGGTCTGTTCAACAAACAAAGATTGCTGGCGCGCTCCCTGCCTGCCCAAGGTTTGGCTATATCCAAAATTTGTTATCAATGCTTCCAGCATGGGATGGCGAAGCTCTTCTGCTGGACCAACGTGGTAATAATGCGCTTTGGTAAATATATGGAATTGATCCGACCCCCAATTTTTCGCTACTTGAAGGTTCGTTCTAAATTCATTGCTATGCCAAGTAGAGAGGATAAATTTGCCCGGTAAGCCAGCCAATCTGTCCGCTAAATCTGTCTCGTCCTGCTCTGACCAAGTGTTGAAATAATCTGTATGGCGTCCTGCGTAGGGAGGATCCGCATAAACAACATCATCGTTTTCAGCAAGGGCAATAGATTCTCGAAAGCCCGCAACCTTAAATTCCCAATCAGATACCGCCACCACTTTAGAAATGGTTTGCACCTGATTCACAATTTTAGTGATGTAGGATTGAGCAAAGCGCTCTGGCTTTCGACAAAACGGAACATTAAATTTTCCTGAGCGATTAAACCTCATCACGCCGTTAAAGCATGACCTGTTCAAAAAAAGAAAATCCAATGAATTGGGTGACTGGTTAAAACGTTCCCGCACCTCGTAAAAATACGCCTCTCCAATAGTGCGTAATTTTTCCCCATGCTCCCTCAAGTACTCTCGCACCACAAGAGAAGTGATGCTGCCTGATTGAATGTCTTTGTAAAACCGAATGATGTGAATGTTTGAATCACATAAAAGGGCTCGTTTCGGCTGAAGATTTAACGCCACAACACACGAACCACAGAAAGGCTCGATCCATTTACCAGCCGTAATCTCTCCAGCCAAATTTGCTATTTCGCTAACCAGCTTGGTTTTTATTCCTTGGCATTTAATCGGCGGCACAAGCGGCGGAGAACTCATTGCTCACCTTCCTCGCTACTCGGCTCGTCATCACCCAGCGATAAAATTTCTTTTTCGTATTTGCGTAACGTATCAACTCCCCGCTGTTTGTATTCGAGGTAAGTTTTCAAATTGGTATATGGCCGTTCTATGTCTAGTGCCTTAGCCATATCCTTGGTTAAATAGAACATCCAGTAATCGTCATAGACCTCTTCACCCAGCTTGGCAAAAACTCCTGCGCCCTCCAACAGGTAGTCTATCCGTGCAATAGAGCCGATATTTTTGGTGTTTCCACTCCCCGGCCTTGATGCCGCAATACGATATTTTGGTTGCGCAAAAAATTGAAAGTCTTTAATAACCGATGGGATTTTTTTAATGTCTTTCAATTCGTACTGTTTTCTTTCATCAATCGCATTCAAGGGCTTTGAATAAATCACCCCCAGTACAAAATGCCCTTGATACTCGCCATACGGATACAAGGTATTTTTTCTACTGTTGCGATTACGGAAGTATCCGGTAAACGCGCCCAGCGTCATGCCATTCACATTCGCATCGTCCACTCGATAGGTGCTTTTTATATCGACAGCAAATTTGCTTCCGGTCTTCTTGTCGATGAACGTCAGGTCTGGATAAAAATTTTGATGCGGTGACAATTCAACTTCCAAGCCATGCTGCTTACCGAATTCAATGAACATCGGAAAAAGCAGTAGCTCGAGCACCTTAGAAACAATCTTGGTATCAACTGAGATGGTGTAGATACGCTGATATACGTCGATGAACCCTTTGATGATCCAGTCACCCTCATTGGTCGCTACTGCGGCGGCGAAGGATTCGGCATGAGATTGCAAATGTTGCAAAAATTGCTCTGGTGTCATGCCCGTTATTTTTTTCAATTTATTTCCTCAACCAAAAACAGCAACACTATTGGCGTGGTCGAACGTGCCCTATGTCCGTTCGCCGAACCTGACGGGATGAAGATTCCCGAACCTTCCGGGTAGCGCACCATGTGTCCGTGAAAATCGATTTCGAGTTCACCCTGAATCACGAAACCGACATGCCCTTTTTCGCACCAGTCAGGTTCAACGAATTCAGACGTCAACTCAAGCAGGCGAAGTTGCTTAGTCCCACTGAGAAAAGCCTTGAACCTTGCACCATGAATCCCGTTCTGCCAATCCAGAGAATCGAACAGAACCCTGTATTGTTCCATTTCATTTCCCCAGCTCTTCCAACCGCAACTTGGTCACCTTGCCCGCCACCACCGTCAGCGCTTCGATTTTTTTAATCGCAACGTTGATGCGCTTTTCGCGGGTCTGGTGGGTCAGCATAATCAAGTCGGTTTGGTCTTCGCCCTCGGCGGGTTCTTTTTGGATCATCGCGTCGATGGAGATTTGTTCATCGGCGAGGATGCGCGTGATGTCGGCCAGCACGCCGGGTTTGTCTTGCACGCGCAGGCGCAGGTAGTAGCTGGTGGTTACCTCGTCCATCGGCAATATCTTCAGATCGGCCATCGCGTCCGGCTGGAACGCCAGGTGCGGTACACGGTTTTCCGGGTCGGCGGTGTGCATGCGCGTGACATCGACCAGATCGGCGATTACCGCGCTGGCGGTGGGTTCCGCGCCTGCGCCTTTGCCGTAATACAGGGTCGCGCCGACCGCGTCGCCCTGCACCAGCACCGCGTTCATCGCGCCTTCCACATTGGCGATCAAACGCTTGGTGGGGATGAGTGTCGGATGTACGCGCAGCTCCACGCCTTCAGTCATGCGCTTGGTGATGCCCAGCAATTTGATGCGGTAGCCGAGTTGTTCGGCATACTTTATATCTATGGCATCGAGTTTGGAAATGCCCTCGATGTGGGCCTTGTCGAACTGCATCGGGATGCCAAAAGCTAATGCAGAAAGAATGGTGATCTTGTGCGCCGCGTCTACGCCTTCGATGTCGAAAGTTGGATCGGCCTCGGCGTAACCCAGCCGTTGCGCCTCTTTCAACACGGCATCGAAACTTGATCCCTTATCGCGCATCTCGGACAAAATAAAGTTGGTGGTGCCGTTGATGATGCCCGCGATCCACTCGATGCGGTTAGCGGTTAAGCCTTCGCGCACCGCCTTGATAATCGGAATGCCGCCCGCCACCGCCGCCTCGAACGCAACCATCACGCCCTTGTCTTGCGCGGCCTTGAATATCTCGTTGCCATGCGTCGCGAGCAGCGCCTTGTTCGCGGTGACCACATGCTTGCCATTGGCTATCGCCTTGAGCACCAGTTCTTTCGCTACTCCGTAGCCGCCGATCAACTCGACGACGATGTCCACTTCGGGATCGCTCACCACTGAAAATGCATCATCGGTCACGCGGCACTTGCCGCCGGTCACTTTTTTCGCCAGCTCTGTGTTTTTATCTGCGACAACGGTAATGCGAATGGGTCGCCCAGCGCGCCGAGCAATTTCCTCAGCGTTGCGCTGCAACACAGTGAACGTGCCACCGCCAACTGTGCCGATACCGAGAAGACCTACGTTGATCGCTTTCATATTAGTTTGATGCTCCATATTTAAATTTTGCTGGCTAACTTTAAGTTGTTGGCCAAATATTTTTTATTTCATCTAACTGCAACTCAGCACTGAAATGTTCCCACTGTATGCCGTTAATGTCATGCTCCATTGAAACTTCAATAGCAGCGGGGTCTTCCCAGCCAATATGCCTGACCTTGCCCGATGCGGTGGGGTCAAGTCGGATTGAAAAATTCAGTGTATCCGTGCGCCATAACGCATATTGACCCGCCACGGTAGCTATTGGTGTACAACCTAGGCGTATCGAATAGTCTGCAATCGATGCAGCAATATCCGCCACTCCAATTGCAATATGGAAGCGACGAACCGGCTCGTTCATTTCAAGTCCCATACCGCTTGCGATAATTTTCCAGGAACCGTGCAATCCGCCCTATCGCTTCACTCAAATCATCCACATTGGGCAAAAACACCACGCGAAAATGATCGGGCTTGGGCCAATTAAAACCACTGCCTTGCACGACCAATATTTTTTCAGATTCCAGCAATTCCAAAATAAATTTTTGGTCATCTTTGATCGGGTACATTTTGGGATCAAGGCGCGGAAACAAATACAGCGCGGCTTGTGGCTTAACGCACGTCACACCCGGAATATCGGTCAGCAATTGATAAGCGAGGTCGCGCTGTTTGCACAGCCTGCCGCCGGGGGCGACCAGATCGCTGATGCTCTGATAGCCACCCAGCGCGGTTTGAATGGCAGTTTGCCCCGGCACATTGGAACACAGACGCATGGAGGCCAGTATACCGAGGCCATCTATATAATCTTGCGCGTGCTTTTTTGCGCCCGAAACAATCATCCAACCGGCGCGATAACCACATGCGCGATAATTTTTTGATAAGCCGTTGAAGGTTACAAACAGCACATCGTCCGCCAGCGAAGCAATGGCGGTGTGCGTTGCGCCGTCGTACAGCATCTTGTCGTAAATTTCATCAGAGAAAATAATCAGCCGATGCTGGCGTGCTATTTCGATAATTTCCAGCAACATCTCGTTCGAATATAAAGCACCTGTCGGATTATTTGGGTTGATTAAAACAATGGCGCGCGTGTTAGGCGTAATTTTGCTGCGCATATCGTCGAGGTCTGGCATCCATCCGGCCTGTTCGTCGCACAAATAATGGCGCGGCGTGCCACCTGCCAAAGTTACTGCCGCCGTCCACAGTGGATAATCGGGCGCGGGAATCAATACCTCATCGCCGGTATTCAGCAGCCCTTGCATGGACATCACGATGAGTTCGGACGCACCGTTGCCGATGTAAATATCTTCCAGCCCGACCCCAGCAATATTTTTTTGCTGAGCGTAATGCATGATCGCTTTGCGCGCCGCAAATAAGCCTTTGGAATCCGAGTACCCAGACGCATCGGCCAAATTGCGTATGACATCTTGCTGAATTTCATCTGGCACAGCAAACCCGAACGGTGCGAGATTGCCGATATTTAATTTGATAATGCGCTGCCCATCTTCTTCCATTTGCTTGGCGCGCGCCATCACCGGGCCGCGTATGTCGTAGCAGACACTGGCCAGCTTGGCCGATTTCAATACGGGTGGGATATTATTAATAGGGTGATTTTCCAAATGACTGCTGGTGGAATTCATCAATTTACGCTCTCAATCTTTTTTAAAAACGATGCCATCACATATGGGTACCTCTAAAAATTCAAATTGCTAAGCTAGGCCAAATTATTAACCAATGGGGCGCGAACAAAAAATTATGCCGACGCATATGTTTGATATGTTAGAAGTAATTTTTTGCAAGCAACATAGCATAGCGACGCAAGTTGGATTTATAGAGATGCCCTTATAAAATAGTTGCACACTCGATGATAGAATTACCCCGTGCAACAAAGGGTGCGATTCTATCCGAGCGTGCGCCTGCCAGCAAATTTGCCCACCCGCAAAAGGAACAAAAATGAAACTCCATCTTAATCATCCTACCCCACAAAATGTTTTTACTGCGCACGGCGCAGGCTATGTCAGTGTTAATGGACAGCGCTATGAACATTCATTGGTAGTCATGCCGGAGCAATTGCATGTCGATTGGCGCGTGGCGAATTTTGACGCGCTGAACGAAACGCACTTCGATTACTTGCGAGCATTACAACCAGAAATTTTATTGCTGGGTACGGGCACGCAGCAAAAATTTCCGCATCCAATGTTGTTTCAATCACTCATCGCCGCAGGCATAGGCGTAGAAGCCATGAGTACCTCGGCTGCCTGCCGCACTTATAATATTTTGATGAGTGAAGATCGCAAGGTAGTCGCTGCGATTTTGATTGCATGATTTTGAATGCCATCAAGCATAAGGACACCTCTAAAAATTCAAATTACTAAGCCAGACAAGGCGCGAACAAAAAATGATGACGACGCATATGTTTGATATGTTAGGAAAACGCAGTTTCAGTGAAGACTAACCTTTAGGTTATGTCGTAACTAATAATTTTTTGCGAGCAACACAGTATGGCGACGGAAGTTGGATTTTTAGAGGTGTCCATAAAAATAATCCAATCCCTCTGACTCCCACTGGCTAGGGAGTACCTAGCGCGAAAATCGCAGCTTTAAACCAGCTGCGTATTTTGACCGAATAAATACAATCACCTTACCCCTCTACCACTGGCGCGTATTTTTTAGCTGCCCGCATTTTTTGAATCTTCACGTAGACATCATCCACATACGTAAACACCACGGGGATCACCAGCAAACTCAGCAGGGTTGAGGTAATTAATCCGCCGATCACCGCTGTCGCCATCGGTGCGCGAAAACTGGGATCCACACCAAAACCCATCGCCAGCGGCAACATGCCCGCGCCCATCGCGATGGTGGTCATCACAATCGGACGCGCGCGTTTGAAACACGCATCGAGCAAGGCCTCTGCGCGGCTCATGCCGTGATCGCGGCGGGCAACGATGGCGTATTCCACCAGCAAAATAGAATTTTTTGTGGCGATACCGATCAGCATGAGCAGACCAATCAACGAAGGCATGGAGAAACTGCTTTGCGTGACCAGCAGTGCCACGAATGCGCCGCCCATGGATAGTGGCAGCGCGGCGAGTATGGTGATCGGTTGCAAGAAATCTTTAAACAACAACACCAGCACAAAATAAACACACAGAATGCCAGTCAACATCGCTAAGCCAAAGCCACCAAATAATTCTTTCATCATTTCCGCATCGCCTGATTCGGCGCGTTTAACGCCCAGGGGCAATGAATTTAAGCTAGGCAATTTGTTGACCTCAGCAAATACGTCCCCGAGGCCACGCCCGTTCAGCTCGACGCTGATGGTCACGTTACGCCCGCGATCGCGCCTATCAATTTGCGCCGCGCCACCCTCGATAGCAATACTGGCCACGTTACCTAGCATGACGTTGCCATTTTTGCTGGGTACGGGCAGGCGCGCCAATACTTCTAAATCTTGCCGCGCTGATTCTGGCATCAGCACACGTATGGGAATTTGCCTTTGCGGCAAATTAAGTTTTGCCAAGGCCGCGTTGTAATCCCCTGCTGTAGCCACGCGCACGGTTTCACCTATACTGGCGGCAGTGACCCCCAATTCGGCCATGCGCGCAAAATTAGGTTGGATAATAATTTCTGGGCGCACTAAACTCGCGCTTGAAGTGACGTTACCCAAACCCGGCAAAGCGCGTAGATCACGCTCTACGGCTTGCGCGCTGGTAGATAGCAGCTTCGCATCATCGCCCGCCAATACCAACACCAGCTTCTCCCCCGCATTCCCAGTGCCTATCGACAAACGCACGCCGGGCAAGGCTTGCAGCTTCTCGCGCAAATCGCTTTCTAGCTGTTGTTGCGTTCGTGAACGTTCGGCGCGCGGCACAAAGGTCACCGACAAATTTGCGCGCCGCACGTCGGTGGCCGCGCCCGCAGAAAATAAATCTCCCTGCGCGCCGCGCCCCACTGCAGAAAAGACTTGTTTGATTTCTGGCATCTGCGCCAAAATTTCTCGCGCTGATTCGGCCGCCGCGTATGTATCGCTCAATGAACTGCCGGGCGGCAACTCTAGCGTAACCTGAGTCTTAGCCTGATCTGACGCAGGAATAAAGCCTTGCGGTAAAAGTGGGATCATCATCAGCGATGCCGCAAAGAATAAAAATGCAAAAAATAATGTCAGCCCGCGATGCGCCAAACACCAGCTCGCCCACTTCAAATAATGTTGCATGATCTGGCTAGGTTTTTCCTCAGCTGACATCACTATCGGTTTGAGCATATAAGCGGCCATCAGCGGTGTGAGCAATCGTGCCACCACCAGCGATGCCATGATCGCCAATGACGCGGTCCAACCAAATTCTTTAAAAAATTTACCCACGATGCCGCTCATAAAAGCGGTAGGTAAAAATACCGCGACCAAGGTAAATGTGGTCGCCACCACTGCCATGCCAATTTCCTCGGTGGCCTCAATCGCGGCCTGATACGCGCTCTTTCCCATGCGTAAATGGCGCACGATGTTTTCGACTTCGACAATGGCATCGTCTACCAAAATACCCACTACCAGCGCCAGCGCCAACAGGGTTACGCCATTCAAAGTTAATCCCAAAAAATACATCCCAACGAAAGCCGGAATAATGGAAAGTGGCAAGGCTGAGGCGGCGATCACCGTGGCGCGCCAATCGCGCAAAAACCACCACACCACTAAAATTGCGAACAGTGCGCCTTCGTATAGCAGAAACATAGAGCCATCAAAATTTGCTTGAACCCGTGTGACGGTGTCCATCACCTCGGTGATTTTGAGGTTGCCATGCTCGGCATTTAATTTCGCGATAGCGGCGCGCACGCCCCGACCCACATCAATTTCGCCAGCACCTCGGGTGCGGGTAATTTCAAATGCAACCACATGCTTGCCATCTAACAATGCCATCACGCGCTGCTCGCGCTTACCATCAGTAACAGTAGCTAATTGATCGAGACGAAAACTACGACCATCCGGCAGAGCGATATTCATCGCCGCTAATTCATCCGCGCTTGCCACGGTTGCCAAGGTACGCACCGATTGTTCCGCACCGCCCACTTCGCCACGACCACCGGAGGATTCTTGTTGCACACGCTTGATCTGGCGCGACACATCTGCTGCCGAAATATTCAGCGCAGATAATTTTTGAGGATTGATTTCAACGCGAATCTCGCGATCCACGCCGCCGATGCGCGCCACTTTGCCCACGCCATTGATGGCTAATAACGCTTTAGAAATTTCGTTATCCACCATCCACGACACGTCCTGCTCGTCCAACAACTCTGAAGTCACGCTATAAGTCAGGATGGGGCGACCAGAAGTGTTGAGCTTGGATACGACCGGGTCGCGCAAGTCGCTTGGTAAATCTGCGCGTACGCGGCTTAACGCATCGCGCACATCGTTGATGGCTTCGCCACCCTCTTTTTCTAAATTAAATTCGACAAAAATAATGGCCGCGCCATCAGTAATATTAGAAAAAATATGTTTGACATTGCCTATGGTGACTAGAGAATCTTCAATCTTACGCACCACCTCGGTTTCCATCTGGTTGGGCGAAGCCCCTTCCATACTGGTGCTGATGGTCACTAGCGGCAACTCGATATCCGGCATTTCCAGCACATGGGTCGCTTTGAAGCTCATCAGCCCAGTCACGCACAGCATGAAAAAAAGCAGGATAGAAGGAATGGGATTTTTTATTGCCCAGGCAGAAATATTCATTTTTTAATTTTTTACAGGCGCATTTTTAACGGCAGCCGTTGCCGTATTTGCCACGCGCACCAAATCACCATCGCTCAAAAATCCGGCGCCGGATACGATGACGTTAGCGCTAGGTTGTATGCCTTCCACAATCTCAATGCGGCCTTCATGTCGTCGCCCAGCCACCACCTTTACTTGTGCGACGCGATTATCGCTGCCCACTTTATATAAATAGCTGAAGCCATCGCGCACCACCACAGCATCTTGCGGCACGGTCAAAGTGCGATCTTGCCCCAACGCAATTTCGCCCTGCGCGAACATGCCCGCCTTCAAAAATTTCGCCGGAGCCAGATCAACGAACACCACCCCGTTTCTGGATTGACTATCAATCACCGGAGAAATTCTTTTCACCACACCGTTCACTGTGCCTTGCTCTATCTGCAACACAGCCTTTTGACCCACTTTAATTTTTGGCAACTGCCCCTCAGAAACCTCAGCCCGCCACTCGTATTTATTGCGCCGAATTAAGCGAAATAACTCGCTGCCCGTTTGCAGCACCGCTCCCTCAGTCGCGGTGCGCATAGAAATAATCCCATCATCAGGTGCGAGCACTTTGGTATAACTCAGCCTTAATTTTTGTGCCTGTATGCGCGCCTCGGCAGCATCGACTTGCGCCCTCGCCATTTGCGCGGCGGATAAATGTTGCGTCGCCATTTGCGTACTCATCACCCCGCTTTCTTGCAATTTTTTCGCGCTGGTTTCTTTCATTTCCGCCTCTACCAAATGCGCACGGCTTTCCGCCAACACGGCTTGTAGCTGCTGCAATTCAAGCACCACCATCTCGTCTGAAAATCGCGCCAGCACCTGATTTTTCTTTACTTCATCCCCCACATTCACCCACACTTGCGCCAAGCGTAGCCCGCCCACTTCCGCGCCTATTATCGCTTCTTGCCAAGCTTGCACGCTGCCCGTGGCGGTTATTTTATGCGGCCAATTACGCGGCTCAGGGGGGGCAACCATCACCGTTAATGCGGGTTGCGCCAATGCAACCTGCGCCTCTGCCGGTTTTTTAGCGGGTATAAAAATCAGCGCAGCGATCACCGCAACCGCGCCTATAAACAATGCCACTATTTGCGTGCGCTTCAAAATCATCTCCTAAAACTTTTTTGCTACTTGGTAAACATCCAATCGCGCCATTATACTGCCCCACCCAAATAACAAGATTATGTACGTTAAGATTATGGACACCCCTCTGCATAACGTCATCCGACAAACCGAACAGGTCATCCTCGGCAAGCCTCATCAAATAAGGCTTGCGCTCGCATGTCTGCTTGCTCGCGGACATTTGTTAATTGAAGATGTTCCCGGCGTGGGTAAAACCACGCTGGCACATGTGCTGGCAAGCTCGCTGGGGCTGCAATTTCAGCGCATACAATTTACCAGCGATATGTTGCCTGCCGATATTTTAGGGGTGTCGATTTATTTACGCGAAAGCGAAAAGTTCAAATTTCATCCCGGCCCAATATTCGCCCAAATGATTTTGGCCGATGAAATTAATCGCGCCACACCTAAGACGCAGAGTGCCTTGCTAGAGGCAATGGAAGAACATCAAGTCACGATTGAAGGCATCACGCACCCGCTGCCCACGCCGTTTTTTGTGATCGCCACGCAAAATCCCACCCAGCAAATTGGTACTTTTCCATTGCCGGAATCGCAATTAGATCGATTTTTATTACGCATCCAACTGGGTTATCCCGATCCGCAAGCAGAACGTGGCTTGCTGGCGGGTGTAGATCGACGCGAGCTGATTGCCGGCCTTAAAGCGCAAATGACCGCAGCGGAATTACTCGAATTGCAACAGCAAGTCCGACAAGTATTTGTCTCCCCTGCCCTGCTGGATTATGTGCAAGCTATTTTGCGGTATACCCGCGAATCTTCTATTTTTGTGCGTGGTTTAAGCCCTCGTGCAGGGCTATCACTGCTGGCTGCGGCGCGCGCTTGGGCTTTAATCAATGGCCGCAACGCCGTTATCCCAGAAGACGTGCAAGCTGTGCTACCCGGCGTGTCCAGCCACCGTTTGCAGCGCATAGGTGAGTCTTACACCCGCACGGATAATGAATTTGCTAGAGAGTTAATTAAAGCGGTACCGATTCCGTAGATAGAATTCGACGAAATTTGAAACAGCCACTAAACATTAACTGGTGCGGTTGGTTTTTGAATCTGCCATTTGTAATATTTCTGTAACAATCTTCATTTATGATGTGTACCTGAAGTAAAAGGGAATGTAAATCACACGGGTGTGTGAATTCTGTTAATGATAATGGAGATGAAAAAATGAAAGCTATAACAACCAAGTTAAATAGTTTATTAACCGTAGCAACACTGGCCGCAGCATTAGTTGTAAGTGGTAACGTCCACGCCGAAAAAATTACGGGCGCAGGCGCAACTTTCCCCTACCCGGTTTACGCCAAATGGGCCGAAGCCTACAAAGCGCAATCAGGCACTGAGATGAATTATCAATCTATCGGCTCTGGCGGTGGCATCAAACAAATTTTAGCTAAAACGGTTGATTTTGGCGCGACCGATGCACCCATGAGCTCCGATGAATTAGCACTTAACGGCTTGGCTCAATTTCCCACAGTCATCGGTGGCGTAGTGCCTGTTGTCAATATCGCAGGCGTAGCTCCAGGCGTACTTAAGCTGGATAACAAAGTGCTGGCCGATATTTATCTGGGCAAAATCACCAAATGGAATGATCCACGCATCGCTGCTGACAATGCTGACATCGCGTTGCCCGATGCGCCCATCACCGTGGTACATCGCGCCGATGGTTCAGGCACAACTTTTATTTTCACCACTTACTTAGCGCAAGTTAGCCCAGATTGGAAGCGTAGCGTGGGCGCTGACAAAGCCGTTTCTTGGCCAGTGGGTACGGGTGGCAAGGGCAACGAAGGTGTCGCTTCTTATGTGCAACGCATTAAAAATGCTATTGGTTACGTAGAATATGCTTACGCACTACAAAACAAAATGAGCCATGTACAGCTTAAAAGTCGCGAAGGGGCGTTTGTAGCAGCGACTGAAGGCAGCTTCAAAGCAGCGGCGGCCAATGCTAAGTGGGATGCCAACAAAGGCTTTTATGAAATCCTGACAAACCAACCAGGCAAGGATAGCTGGCCGATCACCGGCGCGACATTTATATTGATCTACAAATCCCCAGAGAATGTGGAGAAAACCAAAGCAGTTTTGAAATTCTTCGACTGGGCTTACACCCATGGCAACAAGCTGGCTTCTGATCTAGATTATGTGCCGCTCCCAACCAATGTTGTAACGATGATCCGCGATGCATGGAAAGTGCAAATCAAAGATACAGCCGGCAAGGCCATGTGGAAATAGTTGGCATAACATTTCCAAGCTATAATTCGGCAACCACAATTTGACTGGCTGCCAATTTGACTGGTGAAGGCATTAACCTTCACCAGTCATTTTTTGTTTGGGTCATTTTTTGCTTAAAATCGTTTTTATTTTAATCAATATAGAACATAAATTCATGTCCACGATTGCACGAGAATCTCGCATAAAATACCAGCACTGGCTGGATATTTTATTTCGTGGCACAACACGCCTCGCGGCTTTTAGCGTACTTGCGTTGCTGTTGGCCTTGATTATATCGCTGGCCTTTGCCAGCCTACCCGCCATTAAAACTTATGGCTTGGGATTCTTAAAAAGTGCGGAATGGAATCCGGTCACTGACGAATTTGGCGCGCTGGTTCCTATTATCGGCACGTTGGTTACCTCGGCTATCGCCTTAACTATCGCCATTCCCATCAGTTTTGGCATCGCCATCTTCCTTACCGAATTATCTCCACGCTGGCTGCGCCGCCCTTTAGGTATCGCAATTGAGCTACTGGCGGGTATCCCCAGTATTATTTACGGCATGTGGGGTTTATTTGTTTTCGCGCCCTTATTTGCCGACCACGTACAACCCTGGCTAATTGAAAATCTGGGGCCGTCACCTTTATTTGGCCCAGTGTTTCAAGGCATTCCGATGGGGGTGGGCATACTCACCGCTGGTATCATTTTAGCGATTATGGTGATTCCATTTATTGCCTCAGTTATGCGTGATGTATTTGAAATTGTCCCCACGCTGCTGAAAGAATCTGCCTACGGTTTGGGTGCAACCACTTGGGAAGTAATGTGGAACGTGGTTTTGCCCTATACCAAAATTGGCGTGGTGGGCGGCATTATGCTCGGCTTGGGGCGAGCCTTAGGTGAGACGATGGCGGTGACCTTTGTAATCGGCAATGCCCATAAACTCAGCGCTTCGATCATCATGCCGGGCAACAGCATTTCCTCAGCATTGGCCAATGAATTTAACGAAGCGGTGGGTGAGCTCTACACCTCGGCCTTAGTCGAGCTGGGCTTGATTCTTTTCTTTATCACGTTCGTGGTGCTATCTATGGCGCGTTTCATGTTGTATAGACTCGCTAAGCGGGAAGGAACCTAAATCATGTTCACCCTCTATACCCGCCGCCGTTTGATTAACGCCCTGAGCTTGGGGGTATCTCTCCTAGCTATGTTGTTTGGTTTGTTCTGGTTAGGGTGGATTTTATGGACGTTGTTTGCCAATGGCTTGCAGGGTATTAACGCCACGTTATTCACGCAAATGACCCCGCCGCCGGGCAGCGATGGTGGCTTGCTTAATGCCATCGTCGGTAGCTTGATGATGACTTTTTTAGCGACCTTAATCGGCACACCGATAGGAATTTTAGCAGGCACCTATCTCGCGGAATTCGGCCAGCGTGGCTGGTTGGCTCCCACCACACGCTTTATTAATGATGTGCTTTTATCCGCGCCGTCTATCGTGATTGGTTTATTCGTGTATGAAATATATGTCATCAAAATCGGACATTTCTCAGGTTGGGCAGGGGCGTTCGCGCTGTCTATTATTGTGATTCCAGTGGTCATCCGCACCACCGAAAATATGTTACGCCTAGTCCCCAATACCTTGCGTGAAGCTGCTGCCGCACTCGGTGCACCGCAATGGAAAATTATTAGTTTTGTTACCTTGCGTGCCGCACGCGCCGGCATACTCACTGGCTTATTGCTGGCCGTGGCGCGCATCAGTGGCGAGACCGCGCCATTACTTTTCACTTCGTTGAATAACCAATTTTGGAGCAGCGACATGAACCAACCTATGGCCAATTTGCCCGTGGTCATATTTCAGTTTGCCATGAGCCCTTATGCTGATTGGCAAAGTCTGGCTTGGGCTGGTGCGTTACTTATCACCGTCAGCGTGCTTACACTTAATATTTTGGCGCGGGTCATGTTCCGCCAAAAAACTTCTTAATGTAAAAATATTATGCCTAATTCCAGCAAAATTATTGTCCCCAAAATAGTCGTACGTGATCTTAATTTTTTCTATGGCACCGAGCGCGCACTGAAAGATGTCAACATGACCATCCCCGAAAAAATGGTCACGGCTTTTATCGGCCCATCGGGTTGTGGTAAATCAACTATCTTGCGTACTTTCAATCGTATGTACCAACTTTATCCCAAACAAAAAGCCACAGGCGAAGTATTACTGGATGGCGAAAATATTCTCGATAGCAAGCAAGACCTCAACATGTTGCGCGCAAAAATCGGCATGGTGTTTCAGAAACCAACGCCCTTCCCCATGTCGATTTACGACAATATCGCGTTTGGGGTAAAGCTGTATGAACGTCTGAACCGTTATGACATGGATGAGCGTGTGGAATGGGCCTTGAGTAAAGCCGCTTTGTGGACTGAAGCTAAAGATAAGCTGAAAAAAAATGGTACGAGTTTATCGGGCGGACAACAGCAACGTCTGTGTATTGCGCGCGCCATCGCGGTGAAACCGCAGGTTTTATTATTGGATGAGCCGACTTCGGCACTTGACCCTATTTCCACCGCGCATATTGAAAAGCTGATTAACGAACTGAAAACAGATTTCACCATCGTCATCGTCACCCACAACATGCAACAAGCTGCTCGCGTTTCGGACTTTACAGCCTATATGTATTTAGGAAACTTAATCGAGTTTGGCGACACCAGCAGCATCTTCACCAACCCCAAACACAAAGAGACGGAAGATTACATCACGGGGCGATTTGGTTAATCAGACGGTTCTATAACGGTGGTGGCTTAGCCCAGCCACCACATTACCAGCCAACAAAGCGTTTTTTTAACTGCTACAACAGCTTGCCAGTCTTACTGTGTCAGAAATCGCTCAAGGGATGCAGTGCAAGGCGAAGTCCCCCGTAAAGGGGAGGCCGGTGGGTTCCCGGCGGCAGTGCACTAAAAGTAGGCAATCCACTGTCCGGCAAGCCGGACGTGGAGTTGACACCCGCCACCCTCCCGCTCTTGGCGAGGAAGCGGAGTTGACTCAGGTGTCTGCCGCTTTGCGCCCCCGCATTCCGAGCCAAGATTTAACGCCGCAATGCGCCTTTTAGCGGCTTAATGACACAGTGAGACTAGCTACGCACGAATTCCGCTCCTGCCTGCTTGAAAATTTCTTGGGGCTTCAAATCAGCGGTAGAGCCAGCCCAAGCTTTCACCCCCCCAATTTTAATGACCGCATTGGGCACGTCTTCGCTCAAAAACTGCACATTGCCCTCAGGGTTAGTCGCCCGCTCACCACTCCCCGTTAGGTCGACAGGCTGCCCTGCCATAGGCTGACCCGCCGTATTTTGAACTTGAATTTTAATAATTTTTACCATGATCTAACTCCTCATTTATAAATGTGAGAAAACAAAAAATGATCGGCAACCTTTCCTAAAATTTTCAAAATTCTAGCATACGCATTAACGAAAAGTGTGCCAATCAAGTTTGGGCGATATTTGTATGTGCAGACCATTTTTCATGCACGACAAACCCTCGTGCAATTTCGTACCAAGTATTTTGCTGATTGCGCTGCAACTCCACCAATAACAACGCTTCGTCCGACACGTTGAAATGCTCCGCTAATGTGTTGCATATTTCGGCATGGGTTTGTACATCAGCCTCTGCCGCTAGCCGCGCGGGAGCGAGCCAGCGCAGAAGCGGTAAAATGATCCAGCTTGAATTTTCTTCATATTGCGGTAACGGCGTTTGTCCGTGACGACACCACCAGCCAAATAAATGCAATCCAGAAATGCCCGATAACTCAACATTGCTTGGAGTGATGATGCCTGCACTTGCCGGATAAAATAAATAACCTTTGATGAAAGCTTGCGTTTTATCCAGCGTCACGCCCGGTGGCAAGGCCGCTAAGCCGCTCTCAGTTTCGCCCAAGCGCAGTTGGTGTTGAAAGATGCGAGCAAGTTTGAGGTCTAGTCGATCATGCCCACTCGGCCCTAAAAATGTGTGCAGTGTGGGCGGCCAAGATTCATTCAATGGCTCAGTTTGTAAATAAAACTTAACGGCCACTTCCCAATGTTTGATCTGCCAGCCACTGCGGTGCGGTGTACGTATCAGCAAGTCATATTCACCGATGGTGCGACTCGCATCCATCACCTGTAAATTGGCCGCGATTATTTGTGTGTCGGGTTGATGATTGAGCCAATATATGATGAGTGTTTCGAAGTAGTGACCGAGGCGGCGCGTAGGGCGAGCAGCGATCAATTGATGCAAGTGGGCAGGATTTTCATCCAGTGTAATCAGCCAGTCGGCGGAATTTTGTAGTTGCTCAGTGCACCAGGCATCGCTGATGACGTGATCGGCATAAGGTGGATGTGTGGCATCAATCAAACTCGGCGAGCCGATTACCCACGCCAGGTCGCGCACGGCGGGGTCGTGTAGGGAATGGAGTATGGTGGCGGTCAAAATAAATATTTGCTATTCACAGATATGATTTTTGTTGTGGTGAGCTTTGATAAAATTATGTCAGGATTAAATTTGGATAATTATTCGGGTGAGTCTAAAAATTCAAAATGCTAAGCTAGGCCAAAAATATTCAAAGATTGGTGCGGAAGCAAAAAAATGGTTACGCCGCAGATGTTAGATAGGTAAGTCGGCATTTTTTACGAGCAACCCGTTATGGCAACCCCGTTTGATTTTTGAGATCACCCTTGCAGCGTGCGTTCCGCGGCTTGTATCGTATTAGCCAGCAACATGGTGATGGTCATCGGACCGACCCCTCCGGGTACAGGGGTAATCCAGCCCGCTACTTTTTTCGCGCTTTCAAACTCCACATCGCCGACCAGCTTACCATTGGGTAGGCGGTTGATGCCAACATCAATCACCGCAGCACCCGGTTTAATCATGTCGCCGGTAATCATGTGCGGCTTGCCCGTGGCGACCACTAAAATATCGGCATTACGAGTGTGGTTAGCAAGCCCAGTTGTTTTGGAAGTACACAGTGTAACCGTGGCATTTTTGTGCAGCAGCATGAGTGCCATGGGCTTGCCGACAATGTTGCTGCGTCCCACCACCACTGCGTGCTTGCCTTCGATGGCGATGCCACATTTTTCCAGCAGCTTCATCGCCCCTGACGGCGTACAAGGTGGAAATTTTGAATGCCCCGAGACCAGTGCGCCGACATTGGTTTGATGAAAGCCATCGACATCTTTATGTGGCGCGATAGCCTCTAAAATTTTATTGCCGTCGATATGTTTGGGTACCGGCAATTGCACCAATATGCCGTGGATATGTGAGGCAGTATTCAGCTCGGCAATTTTCGCCAGCAGCGCATCTTCGGAGGTATCGGCTGGCAGCTCAATCAATTCGGAATATATGCCCAGATCCGCGCAGGCTTTGACTTTATTGCGAACGTAAACTTTAGAAGCGGCATCTTCGCCGACAATAATAACCACAAGGCCTGGCCTCATGCCGCGCGTCCTTAAAGCATCAACGCGCAGTTTCCATTCGGCGCGGACTTCCTGCGCGATGGCCTTGCCATCAATGATGCGGGCTGTCATTTTTATTTTCGGCTGCGAGCTGTAAAAATTGTTCTGAATTTTTGTAATTTGATACGGCATCGATAATCTCTTTGCGCGCCTCGTCTATACCAAACCAGCCTGCTACCTTCACCCATTTTTTGGGCTCTAAATCTTTATAGTGCTCAAAGAAATGGGTGATTTGTTGCAGGATAATTTCGGGGAAATCTGTGTGACTTTTTATATTGAGATACATCGTCGAAAGTTTATCCACTGGCACGGCCAATATCTTGGCATCCATACCACCGTCATCTTCCATCTTCAACACACCCAACGGACGGCAACGCACCACTACGCCAGGTAGGAGTGCCACGGGTGTAATGACCAGCACATCCGCTGGATCACCATCGTCCGATAGCGTGTGTGGAATGTAACCATAGTTGCACGGATAGTGCATCGCGGTGCTCATGAAGCGATCTACAAAAATCGCGCCAGATTCTTTATCGACCTCATATTTAACAGGCGCGCCGTGCATGGGGATTTCGATGATGACGTTGAAATCGTCGGGAAGGTTTTTACCTGATGGGACGTTGTTTAAGCTCATAGTGCTGTGCCTTTAGTTGGGAATAATAAGGGGGAATTATAACAGGTGTAAGAGCGCGCGCTATTTGGCACTAATTTGCGCGCTATTTGGCACTAAGCAAAACCGCTAAAATAAACCGCCCATTATCCCCGGTTCGTAGTTCGTAATTACCAGTTCACGGCTTTCTGTGGGCTGACCGTGGCAATTGGCCACGCTGTATTTAATCCCGAGATCGTGCATCACCAACCCAGCAAAAATGCGACGAATATCTGGGTGGTCGTTGATGCTGACCATCACTTTACCGCTACACGTCCGCATCATCTCAGCCATTTGCTCATATTGCTCTAAGCCGAACGGCATTCCGTATCCCTCCACCTGCCAGTAGGGCGGGTCGCAGTAGAAGAATGTGTGTTCACGGTCATAGCGTTTAACGCACGCCTGCCAGCTCAAGTTCTCGATAATCGTTCCTTGTGCCAAACGCAAGTGAGCAGAGGATAGATTCTCTTCGATCCGCAGTAAATTAATCGGCGGCGCAGTAGTGGCAGTACCGAAATTTTGACCATTAACCTTGCCACCAAAAGCGTGTTGCTGAAGGTAAAAAAAACGGGCAGCACGCTGAATGTCGGTTAGCGGTTCAGTGCTAGTATCTTGCAGCCACTTGAACACCTGGCGGCTACTCAATGCCCATTTAAACTGCCGCACAAACTCTTCCAAGTGATGCTGCACAACGCGGTACAGGTTAACCAGCTCGCCGTTAATATCGTTCAGCACCTCGACCCGCGCCGAAAATGGTCGCATAAAGTAGATCGCCGCACCGCCACAAAACACCTCGACATAACATTCGTGCTGTGGAAACAATGGAATAAGCTTGTCGGCCAGACGGCGTTTGCCGCCCATCCAAGGGATAATGGGTAGTGCGTTTTGCATCTGATATCCCTTTCACATCGTTAAAGTGTGCCAGGCTTCGCCTGCCACGTACGCGGCATCGGTCGCCTCCTCTTTCTAAATTAAGTTCCGACGCTTTTGTCGCAGTGATCCGGATCGAGCCAATCCAATAGCTTGCACAGCACACACGCCCACCGCACATTGCGCTCGCGCAGGCGGGCCGCGCGGCTGCTGATGGTTTCGTCCTCCGAGCCGCCCGTGGTGGCGTTGGCGAGCTGGTCGAGCGCGAGGATGATGCGCAAAGCGCGGT